>Ga0233437_1000049_pt1 | contig 285078 bp, 277 predicted proteins | sample SI_122_August201_FD_182714 | JGI IMG/M metagenome (GOLD analysis project Ga0233437, IMG submission 182714) | Seawater microbial communities from Saanich Inlet, British Columbia, Canada - SI_122_August2016_200_MG | ecosystem: Environmental > Aquatic > Marine > Inlet | place: Canada: British...
TATTGCCGATGAGTGGGATTTACCTTACAAAAAGCTTTCCGATCTTTTAGGGTTCAAGACCAGATATCCTGCTGAAGAAGCAAAGAAATTATTAAAAGAAGCCATTAATGACTGTAAAAAAGCGATGCTTTGATAATATGTTGCTCCTTTTTCTTGAGATGTGACAATCGCAAAGCGGGGGGTTTTATGAAGGAGTAAAAAAAAGGGGAGACAAAAAGAGAGGGCACTAAGATGGCTATTGAGATTGATGTGGAAAAACCTAAAAAGATCACGCTGGAAACAGAAGTCGATGAATATACAGAAAGGCCTCTTTCTTCGGTTCGAAAGACGATTGCAAAAAGGCTTGTTGAGAGCAAAGCCCCTGTTCCGCATTTTTATGTGACCAGTGAAATCGATATGGAAAGAGTGATATCTTTCAGGAAGTCTTTAAAGACGCATAAAAAAGATATCCCGGTTTCGTTCAATGATATTATGATTAAGGCGACGGCAATGGCACTAAAAAAGTTTTCAAGACTCAATGCCTCTTTTAGAGGAGATAAGATAAGGTATTATCATGTTGTTCATATGGGAATAGCTGTTTCTCTCGAAGACGGATTGATAACTCCTGTAATAAGAAATGCGGACAAAAAAAGCCTCTTTGATATTGCACAGGAGACCAAAGGGCTGGTTGAAAGAGCCAAGGAGAAGAAGCTCAAACCGGATGAATATACAGGAGCAACCTTCACCATATCCAATATGGCAATGTTTGATGTCGATAACTTTTCAGCGATTATTAATCCGCCGGAAGGCGCCATCCTTGCTGTTGGTTCGATTGTCGAAAAACCGGTGTTCGTCGATAATAAGATTGAGATAAGGAGCCGGATGAAGGTAACCGTCTCCTGCGATCACAGGGTTATCGACGGCGTAACGGCTGCTGAGTTCTTACAGGAACTCAAGAAAGACATGGAGAAGCCGGTAGGCATCATTTTATAAAAGGAAATTTAATAGTGCAAGAGCAACTCAACATTAGATTAATATTGAGGTAACCTGTATGGATATCCTGATTCATAATTTAAAGCACGGGATGATGATAACGGCCTTTGTGTTCGTGATGATGGTAGTAGTTGACTATATGGAGGTATTCACTCAGGGAAAGATGAGCAAAGTTATAAAAGGAGGCCGGTTGAGACAGTATGTTATGGCTTCATCGCTGGGAACGACTCCGGGATGCCTCGGTGCGTTTATGAATGTTTCTTTTTATGTTCATGGATTACTTTCTTTTGGTGCGATTGTCGGCGGCATGATCGCAACATCCGGGGATGAGGCTTTTATCATGCTGGCCATGTTTCCGGGTAAGGCTTTACTTCTTTTCGGGATTCTTTTTGTTCTTGGGATTGTTTCCGGTTATTTTGCCGATAAGGTAGTTGATTTTTTCAAAATAGAAACCTGTAAAGAGTGCCGGCTTTCTGATATACATATCCAGGATGACTGCCGGTGCCTCGATTGGCAGGAAACTATTGAGCATTTAAAAAAGATTTCCCTGGTCAGGTTTCTCTTCTTATTATTGTTGTCCTTGTTCATTTTCGGATTTATATCCGGTATTATAGGACCAAAGGAATGGAACTGGATGCGCATCACCTTTCTATTATTGCTGCTTTTAGCAACCTTTATTGTCATTACCGTTCCCGAACACTATCTTGAAGAGCATATCTGGGAGCATATTGCTAAAAAGCATCTGTTACAGGTTTTTTTATGGAGTTTCGGTGCCCTTCTCGTTGTTGATTTAGGAATGAACTTTTGGAATTTAGAAGCCTTTGTGAAGTCTCATATGCTTTGGATTATCTTAATCGCCTCTTTAATATCATTGATTCCTGAATCTGGGCCTCACCTGATTTTTGTTATGATGTTTGCCGAGGGTCTGGTCCCGTTCTCTGTGCTGTTAGCCAGCTCAATTATCCAGGACGGCCACGGAATGTTACCCCTTTTATCTTATACGATAAAGGATTCAATACTTATAAAATTATTTAATTTTGCCATAGGTCTCGGCCTGGGGATTACCCTGTATGCAATAGGCTTTTAATTTAACAGGGGTTATATGTCTATTTATGATTTTTTTGAGAATATCTATTACCTGATAAGCCGTCAACCGCACCCCAATCTCGTGGATTTAATCCTGAAACAATGGAATCTGCTCAAACCAAAATCTAGGGTCATAGACATCGGGGCCGGAGAGGGAAATTTAGCCCTTGAATTGCTCAATCATGTAGATGTTCATTTTGAGCTCTGTGATATAGACAGGAAAAAGCTCTCCTCTATTCCATTAAATCCTTCAATTTCTGTTAATGTAACTGATGCAAAAGAGCTTGATTTCCCTGATGAAAGCTTTGATACTGCCTTCTGTATTAATGCTCTCCACCATTTTGAAAGCCCTGATTTGAGCATAAAAGAGATCATAAGGGTTCTTAAAAAGAATGGGAGGCTCTTAATTGTTGATTTCGAAAGGCAAAGCCTCTTAACCAGAACTTTCGGCATTGTCGCAACACTTCAAAGACGACACTGTCGTTTTTTTACTCTGAGTGAACTCACTCAATCTCTCGAGTCACTAGGTCTCAAAACCCAACCTGTAAAGATTAATCATTTCCAGATAGCTGTCATTGGGGAAAAGGAAAATCTCAATGTTTCAAAGAGCGGGAATTAATATTCCCGCTTTCTCTCTTATGATAAAATAAGCGAAAAAAGTTGTTATTGTCTCTTTGATGGTCTACATTTTACATAATAGATGTTTTTTGAGGGATTCATGAAATGAGAATTTGCATTTCTTCTAAGGGAAAAAGTCTCGATTCAGAAATCGATCCCTGTTTTGGGAGAAGTCTTTATTTTATTATCATCGACCCGGACAGCCTTGAATTCGAAGCCATAGAAAACCCTTATAACAAAGCAGCGGGTGGCTCAGGCATCGATTCGGCGCTTTTTGTTGCAAAGCAAGAGATAAAAGTTCTCCTAACAGAGCATTGCGGACCGAATGCGTTTCACACCCTGCAGGCAGCCGGTATAGAAGTCTTTCTGAGGGCATCCGGGACCGTAAAAGAGACTTTGGAACGATATAAAAATGGAGAGTTCGAAGAAACACCGAGTCCGGATGTGATTCAAGACTACGGAATGCCCGAGAAAACAGATTCCGAAGATTAAATCCGGGGAGCACGGGGTCTCCTGCTCCGGCATGATCTTTTCGGACTGCGGAGCAAAAATAGCGAAAGAATAAGAGGAGGTTTTAAATGCCTTTATACAATTATTTATGCAGCGACTGCGGGGCGTCATTTGAACTTCTCATCGGCACAGTACACTCACAGGAAAAAACGGCCTGCAAGGAATGCGGGAGCAGTAATATCAGCCGCCAGATGAGCAGCTTCAGCCTTGGCAGTGCCTCAGATTCAGAAAAAAGCTCTTCCTGCACACCAACCCTTTGAGGCACATAATCCCGGGGCAGTTGTCCCGAAAGAAACCGGCAAAAAGGTCTGTTTTTTAAAAAATCCTATTCTCATACCAGAATTGCAAGAGTCTCAATATGCTTTGTCTTCGGAAACATGTCAAAGGGGACAATTTCTTCCAGTTCAAACCCTCCTTCCGTCAGTATCTTCAGATCCTTTGACAGACAGGCCGGGTCGCATGATACATAAAAGAGTTTGAGAACCCTCTCCTTTGAACGGGCCAGAAAATCGAGTAAAAAACGGTCGCATCCTTCTCTCGGCGGATCGAGAAGAACGATATTTTTTTGATACAAAAACTTTTTCCAAACCCTGGGAAGCGTCTTTTCAGCAAACCCCTCATAAAACATGGCATGGCTCACTCCCGATTCCTTCACATTCTTTACCGCAAAACGGAACGCTTCTTTGTTCTTCTCGATACCGACAACCTCTTTCACATAAGGTGAGAGCGCTACGGAAAAAAGCCCTGCCCCACAGTAGAGATCAAAGAGGCATTCGGCATCAAGGCCAGAGACCCTTTTGTCGATCTCTTCTACAAGCAGAGAAGCAGTCATCCAGTTGGCCTGGAAAAAGGTGTTCGGTGAATAGTTTATTGTCTGATCGCCTTTTAATCTTCTTGTCAGGCATCCCTCCTCAGGAATGATCTTCTTGTCTTTTGAATCGATCAGGCAAAAATTGAGATTCTCCGAATCTTCCTTGATTCTCAGTGTGTATGTCCCCTCTTTCAGCTTCTTCGAGCTGAGAATATCCTTTATATTCTTTAGCTCCTGGTTGATTTTTTCTACAGCAATCACACATTTTTCAATCGGGACAATATCCTTATTATTCCGATGAATAAAGCCGATTGAGACTTCCTTGTCCTTCACCTCAACCTTTAAATCGAGGTTGTTCCGGTAATAATAGTCGATCGGCGAGGCAACAATATCCCTTATTTTCCCCTCCGCATCGATGCCCCCTATCCTTTTCAAGCTGTCTGCCACCTGAACTGATTTCCAGCGAAGCTCCTCCTGATAATTGATAATCTGATACTGGCAGCCCCCGCACCGGCCAAAGTAGGGACAGAGCGGCTTTTCCCTGTGAGGCGAAGGGGAAATGATTTCAAGGGGTTTCCCCTCCATATATCTCTTTTTTGTTTTCGTTATCTGGGCAAGAACCTCTTCTCCGGGTAGGGCGTCCTCGACAAAACAGACCATCCCCTCAACCCGGCCGACCCCTTTTCCGCCAAAAGCCAGGGAATCGATTGTAACGATAATATCCTTTTCAGACATAGAACAACTCCTTAGCGGTTTTTAAACTCCGCCTAAAATATTAAAAGAAACTACTTGATTTTTGCTTTGAAATTTTTATACTAATCGTGTTCGGCCTATGCATTATAATCGATAAAGAATAATATTTCATTACAAATTTTTGTTTAAAGGAGGTTCCCATGGAAAGAATCCCGAAGATTAAGCTGGGTAATTACCGCTTTGACGGCCCTCTCGGCTCTATTGAACAGATAGAGGACCAGGCCGGACTTTTTGCGATTTACTGTCTGAAGAAAGACAGAGGCTATTATATTCTTGATGTGGATGAATCGGACAAAATAAAAAGCGCTATCCTCAACCACCCGAGAATCGAAGAATGGAAACAGAAAACCGAGGAAGAGAATGGGGTCATCACCTTTGCTGTTTACTATACCCCAAGGCTCGACCAGGAGGGCCGGAAAAAGGTGGAAAATGATATCCGAAGCGGTGAGGTCTTTATTCCCTGCGGCGGATAATATTTCTTTTTAGAAAATGAGAACATATTTAGAATGTATTCCCTGTTTTTTCAAGCAGGCCCTTAATGCCGGCATCATTGCCGGTGCGGATGATGTGACACAGAAGGAGATTCTGGACAGGGTTTCCCGGCTCATTCCGCATTTCGGTCTGGAACGGAGGCCCCCGGAAATGGGAAGGGATATCTATGCCCTTGTAAGAGAGGTAACGGGGAATAGCGACCCCTTCAAAAAAGTAAAAGAGGAACAGAACAAGGCCGCCCTTGCACTCTACCCAGAATTGAAGAAAACAGTGGAGGAGTCTGACGACCCTCTCCTCACGGCAATCCGGCTTTCTATTGCCGGGAATATCATCGATTACGGAACATCGAATTCCTTCAACAACGATGACATCGGCGATACTGTCAAAGAGGTTCTTGAAAAAGACTTTGCTGTCTTCGATTATGAAAAATTTAAAAACGCCCTTCAAAAGACATCGCGGGTTCTCTATCTGGCGGACAATGCCGGCGAGGTCGTATTTGACAGGATCCTAATCGAAGAGCTGAACAGGGATGTTATCTACTCTGTAAAGAGCGAACCGATTATCAACGACGCCCTTTTTGAAGACGCAGTCTTTTGCGGGATAGATAAGATCGCCAGGGTTATTACGAACGGCGGCGATGCCCCCGGCACACTTCTGAACCTCTGTTCAAAGGAATTCCTTGATATCTATAACCAGGCAGAGCTGATCATCAGCAAAGGCCAGGGAAATTTCGAAGCTCTCTCCGATGAAAACAAACCGATATTTTACCTTTTTATGGTTAAATGTGCCTGTGCGGCAGAGGATACAGGCTGCGAAATGCTTGATATTATTTTCAAATCGGCTTTATAAAAAAGCTTTTAAGGAATTTCCAGAACCGCTGCCCCGTTGATTTCACTTCTTTTCAAACGCTGAAGCACCTCGTTTGCCTGGTCCAGGGGGAATGTCTCAACATCAGTATGAATCGGTATCTCTCTGGCAAGACCGAGAAGCTCCTCGGCATCTTTCCTGGTGCTGTTCGCAACGCTTCTTACGGTTCTCTCTCCGTAAATAAGCTGGTAATCGATAGAGGGGAGCGGAGTCATATAAATCCCGGCCAGAGACAGGGTGCCCCCCTTTCTCAATACATTGAGGGCCTTTGGGACAAGCTCTCCTGCCGGGGCAAAAATAATACTGCCGTCCAGCTCTGCCGGGGGTTTATCATCTGCAGTCCCTGTCCAGGAGGCTCCGAGTGTCTCAGCGTGTTTTCTGTGCTTCTCGCTTCTTGTGAAAACGTAAACCTCGCACCCCATATGGCGGGCTATCTGGATGGTAACATGGGCCGAGGCCCCGAAACCGTACATACCGAGCCTTTCGCCGGGTTTGATCTCGCAAAGCCTCAGTGCCCGGTAGCCGATAATACCCGCGCAGAGAAGCGGTGCAGCCTGTATATCGGGAAAACCCTCGGGAACGGGATAGGAAAAAGCCTCCGGAACAACCACGAACTGAGCAAAACCGCCGTTTACATGAAGCCCTGTAAAACGGGCATTCTCACAAAGATTCTCTAAACCCTGCCTGCAAAACTCACAGTCCCGGCAGGTCGAATAAAGCCAGGGGACTCCGAGACGGTCCCCCTTTTTAAAGCGGGTCACATCAGAACCGGTTTCGTCGACAATACCGACAATCTGATGCCCCGGAATAATGGGGAGTTTCGGCAAAACCAGTTCTCCCTCGACAACATGGAGGTCTGTATGGCACACCCCGCAGGCCCGTATCTTGATCCTGACTTCACCCTGTCCGGGATGGGGGTCTTCTGTTTTTTCATATTTCAGGGGGCTTTTCTCTATCGCCTCCGGTGCCTTCAGAACCATTGCCTTCATTCAAAGCTCTCCTCTTCGCTCACCAGGGAGTGCCCCGCCGCAAAGCCGTTTATGAGTCTTCACCCAGGGTAAAATCTATAATCAGCTGATTCACTGCGCCATTCGATAACATCCTTGTGGGGGGAAAAGGAAAAGAATCTTTATACTTTTCATTCAAAGGCGGTTTCAGTCTGTAAACAAAAGCGGCCATAATACGCACACGGATATCATCCGGCTTGGTAGGACCGTAGGAAAAACAGAGCTCATTATTTTTGTCGATATGACTCTTCCACTCGTCAATTCTCCCCTCTTCATTGATCGCCTCTCTTACGTTTGGTGCCTCTCCGATGTAAAGCACGCGATGAGTCTCAACAGCATCGGATTCCTCATGATGCGTGCTTTCATAAACACAGTAAACACCACCATCAGCCGGAACCAGTTCGTTTTTTTCCTCTCTCCAATAACCAAAAAAATTAATATTGAGTTCTTCTATCATCTTAATCCCCCTTTTCAATTGTTTTTTTTAGGATTCATTTAAGGTTTCCTCTTATAATATATCTTGCAAAACTTCATATATCAATCAAGACGAACAGCTTATCTTAATTAACAAAAATTTATTTAAATGGCAAGAGCTTTTACCCGTCTTCTTTTTTTAATTTTTTTATGATCTTCGGAATAAAAAAGGAAAAGATAAAAAGACCGATGGAAAAGAAGACGTTGAAGGAGATTAGCTGGCCCCAGTCACCGCTCGCAATAACCACCTTAAGGGTCCCGACAAAAAAAGTAAAGATAAATACCCCCACAATAATGCCAAGCCCGGTGCCGAAAAAATAGTCCCAGAACCTGACCCTGGTGAGCCCCATGCCGAAGTTCATCGGGGTAAAAGGGAAATAGACCAGCCTAAGATAAAGAACAGTAGCAAAACCATGCCGTTCGATTGCCTCGTCATATTTCTTCAGCCGGTCACCGATAAGCGATGCGGCAAAATCTCTGCCGAGAGTCCGCCCGATCCAGAAAGCGGCGCCGGCCCCGGCCATTGCCCCTATCCATACATAGACAAAACCCCAGTAGGCGCCGAAGATAGCGGCTCCCGTTGCGGTAAGGAGTGTTCCCGGAATGAACAGGCATACACCTATTGCATAGATTGCCATAAAAACAAACGGCGCCCAAAAACCAACGGCCTCAAGAAAACGGCCTATGGCCTCTTTCGATAAAAATTCTTTTGCCGGAGTGAACCGGAAAATAAAAATCGCCGTCAGAATAAAAAGAAGTAAAAGAACAGCCTTTATTATCGTTCCTGCCCGGCTCTTTACCTCTGTCTGCTTGTTTTCTTCCACTTTTTCTTTCCTTTCATAAGTTCATTGACCGTTAAGAGACCAGTCATAATAGAGATAACTGATTGTGATATCCCCGGCTTTTGCCTTCAGTTCTTTTTTTAAGTTTTCGTCGGCATACTTCATAAAAAAACCGATGATGTCTTTATTGAAATCCTCGGAGAACCACTGAAATATCTTGCTCACATAAAAGGTGTTCCCCTCAAGATAATTGTTCTTTCTGTCGCTGAGAAAAGCCTTTACCGAACGATCAAGGTGGCTATCCAGATTGTCTCCATCATAGGGTTCCGAAATAAGGGGAGGACAGCTCTTTGAGGCGCAGTTAATGGCAAAATGAACCCTCGGGTCTTTGAAACGGGGGCGGAGAATTTGATGCTCGATATCATTAAGGGTAATCACATCTCCGTCTATTTTTGCAATCTTCTTTTTCCACGGGCTTTTAAAAAGGCTGCCCAGATCCTTGATCGATTTAATTCCCGGATAACCGCTCAGAATAAGCTTAATGGTCCAGGCGTTATAGGCATTGACATAAAAAGCAAACTGCTCGTTTCTTGTCAGGCTTTTTGTATCGACGTTTTCAAGCACCTTAAGATACTGATCCAGCAGAGCCTCTTCCGCCTTGAAGCCGCGGTAATCGACCACACCGTTTTTTACATGCTTTTTAAGAAGGGTCGCATAGAGGCTGTTGTCAACTGCGGTCTCTGAGAGTGCCGGTGTCAGCAAGACTGTTAACCCGATCAGAACCATTATCGAAAGAACAGATAGCGTTACTTTTCTTCTTCCCATCTCAAATCGCTTCCTTATTCTCAGAATTGAAAGAAGCCCGATATTCTCAAATGACGAGAACTGTTTTTACAGTAAAATATCTTTTAATCTTTTTAATCCGCTTATCGGGTCTTTTTGAAAATGAAAACGGATGATGTCCCGGCCGGCATCTTTAAGAGCCTGGCAATCACCCAGAGCCTGCGCCGTCTTCAGCACACCGAAACTGATGGATGAATCTTCCTTTCCGGCGTCATCAGGAATGGGGGCGTCTTCTGCTATATCAGCGGTAAACTGGATAAAGAGGCCGTTGCCGGCATCTCCCTTGTGAAGCTGTCCTGTAGAATGCAAAAAGCGCGGCCCGTAACCAATCGTCGTGGCTATCCTGTACTGCGTTTGAATGATTCTTCTTAAGTTTTGCAGTGCCAGAGTCGTTTCAGTGTCCGGTGTCAAATAAGCCTGCAGGGCTGCATAGCTTCTGCCTTTTGATTCGCCCTCTCCAGAACTGGCATGCTCAAAAAACCGCTTCAGCATTTCCTTAAGGCTCTTTTCATCAGAATCAAAATAGACCTCGATGCTATCCTCTTTAAGAGAAGGGGTCATTTGGGGAAGTTCCCCTTCTTTTTGATAGGCCAAGACCATCTCCCGTGCCCTGATTTTGGCAGACTCGACATCGGGCTGGTCAAAGGGATTAATCCCGAGGCAGACACCGGAAACAACCGTGGCCATTTCCCAGCGAAAGAATTCACCGCCCAGGTCATAAAGGTCGTTAAGGTCGATCTGAATTGTCGGATGGCCGGCATCTCCCAATGCTTTCACCTTTGCGTCATAAGCCTCATCCCCCTTAAGACAAATAGAGATAAAGAGCCTGTCCTTTGCATAGTGTTCCGGTGCCAGAACATCTTCTCCGTCCACAGGCAGTATCCCCTTCCCTTCCTTACCCGTACTTTCAGCAATTAACTGCTCCAGCCATGCCCCGAAATACTTTAGAGATGGAGAAAGAATAAATGTCAGTTTATCCCGGCCGAGTTTTGCCAGCTCGCCGATAACGGCACCGAGCCGTGCAGAACTGTTACTCTCTTCTGCAGGGCCGATAGGGCTGCAGGCGTCTTTCGCCATTGATCTTGCCCGCTCCAGAAAAAGGTTCAAATCAACCCCCACAAGTGCTGCCGGGACCAGACCGAAATAGGAGAGGGCCGAGTATCGCCCGCCTATTTCGGGATCGTTCAGAAATATCTTCCTGAAGTTCAGCTCTTTTGCAAGGGACTCGAGCCCGCTTCCCGGATCGGTTATGGCTGCGAAGTGTTCTCCTGCTTTCTCTCTTCCCACCTTATCGACGGTTCTGTTATAGAAATATTTCAGAAATGAAAGGGTTTCTATGGTGCCGCCCGATTTTGTCGACACGATAAAAAGGGCCTTTTCAGGGTCGAGCCCTCTTTCACGAGCCAGCACAGCGCCTGGGTCGGTGCTGTCAAGAACCTGAAGGTCAGGATAACCCTCCTTAACACCGAAGGTAAAGCGGAAAACTTCCGGTGCCATGCTCGAACCGCCCATACCCAATAAAAGGGCATGCGTATAACCAAAACTCCGAATCTCATCGACAAAGGTTCCTATTTCGGAAAGACTTCCTGTCATCTCTTCCGGGCTTTTCAGCCAGCCGAGCCGGTTTGTGATCTCAGCCGGGACATCTTTCCAGACCGTGTGGTCATGCTCCCAGATACGGCTTACAGTGTTCTCGGCTTTCATTTTCGTCAACGCATTTTCTACAGCCTGTTCAAAATCGGCGAGGTTCGCTTTAAAACCGGGATATTCCATAGATAATTTCCTCTTTAGTTTTTATGAAACATTATAAGTGTATTATACCACTTTTTCACGTCAAGGCAATTTTGAATAGACAAAAGGGCTTTCACCATCATAGTCAAAATTTTTAAATCTCCGAGAAAATATAACGATGGTCATTTTTAAGATTTTGTAATATAATGATTTATAAAAAAATAGGGGTGAACAATGAAAATCGTATCGTGGAATGTCAACGGACTTCGGGCTGTTTGTAAAAAAGGTTTTCTGGACTGGTTTTTATCGAAAAAGCCTGATATTGTCTGTTTACAGGAGACAAAGATGTCCGAAATCCAGCTCCCTGACGAGCTGAAAGATATTAAAGGATATCACTCCTTCTTTTCAGAAGCGGAAAAAAAGGGCTATAGCGGGGCCGGCCTCTTCTCAAAAGAAAAACCGGATAAAATCATTAAGGAACTGGGGGTCAAACACTTTGACAGCGAAGGGAGGATGATACGGGCCGATTACAAAAATTTTATTCTCTTCAATGTCTATTTCCCCAATGGAAAGGCTTCCGGGGAGCGGTTGAAATTTAAAATGGATTTCTATGATACCTTTCTTGATTATATCAATACGCTGAAAAAGAAGGGGAAAAACCTCATTATCTGCGGGGATGTCAATACCGCCCACACGGAAATCGACCTGTCCAGGCCCAGAGAGAATGAGACCGTATCCGGGTTTCTGCCGGAAGAGCGGGCGTGGATCGACCGCCTGGTCGCCTCCGGTTTTATCGATACATTCCGTATCTTTGAAAAGGACGGAGGACATTACAGCTGGTGGGACTATAAAACAAGGGCGCGTGAGAGGAACGTGGGATGGAGAATCGATTATTTCTTCATCAGCGAAAGCCTGAAAAAGAATATACGCAGTGCCTCAATGCAGTCGGATATTATGGGCTCTGACCACTGCCCCATTGATATAGATATCAGATTCTAAACCCTTTCTGCTTTTTAGACATTTTTCAAATCTGTTTCTCGGCTTCCTTAATGATTTTTAGGTATTTCACCTGTGTAAGCGATGGCATTAGCCTTTTATGGGGACCCCTTGCGAGTTTTCAGGTCGAAGGTAAGCGGAGCGAGGGAAAAAGAAGCAGCAGTGTTTGAAGGCAAAGCCAAGATTCTGCTTCGCCGAAGCGAGCGAGGCTGAGACCGCCCGGAAAAATCGCGGGGGCGTCCTTTTTTCGTCCCTTTTTTGGACGAGCAAAAAAGGGATAGAGGTTATAATGCAGGATAATATCAGTGACGATACTGCATGAGCCGACAAACTTTTTTTCAAACAATCTAAAGAGACGTCTTTTTTCGCTCCTTTAAAAAAAGGGCAAATACCTTATAACTCCACTTCCATTTCGTATTTAATTCTCTCACTGCTCGCGGGTATGTTGCTGTGGCTCGGTATTTCGGTCACCTCTTTCGGAGGACGAACGATATTTTTACAATATTTTCTCACGGCCTCGCAAAGGGCCTTGGCGTCAAGCTCGCCCCTGTAACCGGGAGGAGGCTTGACCTCTATCGTGTCGGGTTCTGAACCACTACTAGCCTTTTGCCTTACATCCGAAAAAAGGTTGTTGATCGTTCTCCCCTCTACCTCAAGGCTGTAGTAAACCCTTAAAATCTTGTAAGTATAATTCCTCGCTGCATCCTGAGAATATTCTACCAGTTCATGAAAAATAACCTTTGCATCTCCCATTTAAATCCCCCTTCACAATTGTCTTTTTACTATTTTTAAAATCTACAAAATATTGTTATTGATAATAAATATAAAAGGTGAAATCATTTTGTCAATAAAATTTCTCAACCTTTTTAAAATGCCGGAATAAAAGCTGGAATCATTACTCTGAAGGCTCTTTTTCTCTGTTTGAATCAAGAGATTTTAGAATGGCACTATCTAACAGTTCTTTTGTGAAAGGTTTCAAAAGATAGCCGAAATTCTTTGTCTGCTTTGCCCTTTCTCTTGTTTTAAGGTCTGAATATGCCGTAAGATAAATAACCGGAATTTGAAACCGGGAATATATCTCATCGGCCGCTTCTATGCCGTCTATATCGCCTTTAAGACCTATATCCATTAATACGACATCCGGCCTCTCTTCATCCGCTTTTTTTATCGCATCTTCACCTGAAAGGACTATCGATGTCGTATTGTACCCCAGCTTCAATAAAGTCAGTCTGATCGATTCGGCCACAAATAACTCATCTTCAACAATAAGAACATTAACTGTCGGCATTTTTTATGTCCTCTTAATAAGAATTGCATATTAATTAGCAATTTTACCAAGAAAAAGAATAAAATCAATGTTTTTTGCTCCTGTTATGTTCAGGCATAAAAACTCAGAATTTCTTACCGGGACAAATATCTTTCGTGATTTTTTTGACAGGGGCTCAGGTTTATGTGATAATTTTTATGTCTTTTAAGTAAAAATAACACATAGATACTATTATAAAGGTTCAAATAATGCCCAATACTTCGGATAAAAGAAACACCCCGTTAAAACCCCTTAAATGGTATAAAAAGCTTGCCGGGAAAAAAGAACGCCTCGAATCAGGATTGTTCCTGATAGAAGGCGAGAGGGCTGTCAATCAGGTCATTAAAAACCAGCCTGACAGGGTCACGGAAATAGTAACATCAGAAAAATCCTCTCCGTTTGCGAACGATTTTCCTGTCCGGTTTCTTGATGAACACCGGTTTCACTCTATCTGCCTCACCAAAACCCCGCAGGGAACGGCAGCCGTTATCCGCATCCCCCTTGAAACATACTCGGACAATCTTCCGGAAACTATCGGCACAAAGGTTCTGCTTCTGGAAGATATTCAGGATCCCGGAAATCTCGGGACGCTTATCAGAACCGCCTCTGCATTCGATTTCTCCGGAATCATCCTGACGGAAAAATGCGCAGACCCGTTCTCACCGAAATGCGTGCAGTCGACCGCAGGCAGCATTTTATCTCTATGGATAAGAAGGACCGGAAAGTATCACGAACTGGCTTCAACGCTTAAAAAAAGAGGCTATCTTTTTGCTGCAGCAGACCTTGACGGGGAAGCAGACCTCTCTTTTCTCGGTTCTCATGAAAAGATCCTGCTCGCACTCGGGAACGAGGCGTCCGGTCTTTCAAAAACGCTGTTAAACGCCTCTGACCGCCGAATCATCATCCCCATTTCCAGAAAAAAAGCGGAGTCGCTGAACGTTGCAACGTGCGGAGCCATATTGATGTATCTGGTTTCACAAAAACCTTAATCAGCTTCCTGTTTTCCTTCCACAAGCTTGTAGTCCCTCTTTTTCAGATAACTTCCGAGTATTTCCGACATGATGATAACCAGCGGGATTGAGACCATAAGCCTGATTAAAGAAAATTTTATTCCGAGAAAAGAGGCCTCGAAGATCGTCATCGGAACCCTGCAGACGGCCGAGGCGCCGATATAGGTAAAGATAACGCCGAGCTTCGCCCCCTTTTTATAAAGAGAATAGGCAACGGGAAAGGCAACATAAAGCCCTCCTACGGTCGTACCGGAAAGGAGTATGGCCCAGAAATGCCCTTTGAGACCGGACTCTTCGCCGAAATGCCGCTCCACTGTCTCCTTTTTTACCCATACCTCAAAAAGACCGATCAAAAGAAAAGCGAATGGAAGGACCTTAAGCATCTCCAGCGAAAAGGAGAAAAAATTACGGCCGACATCCATCCCCGGCCTGAATCCGAAGAAAAAAGAGGCAGCTAGAAACAGGATATAAAAAGAAAGACCCGTTCCTTTGATAATCTTTCCCTGCTTCATCAAAAAATCTCCTTAAAGAAAATACCGGTCACCACAGCAATAATAAGGGCCATAATAAAGCTGATGCCGTTCCTTATGATAGTTACCTTCATTCCGAAATACTCCTTTTCAATCGGATAGGTGAGAACCCCGACCATCATAAGCGTTGTGCTAAAAGCCGATAAGACCATGTATGACACACCTTTTTTCAACAAAATCCCGCACAGGGGAAAAGCGATAAAACCGGGCATAAGGGTTATGGAACCGAGAACAGAAGCAAACATCACACCAATAAATTTATTATTACCGGCAAGATAATTTGAAATGACTATATCCGGCAAAAGAAAGAGGACGATTGAAACAAGGATCAGCATGGTTAAAAAGGCAGGGAGGATTCTCAGGAATGCTTTGACAGCAATCCCGATCGCCTTATAGGTTTTTTCACGGCTGAAAACAAAAGAAACAACTAATGCCAGAGCCGTTATCGCATAGAGATAATACATGCTTTACTCAGCCCGTTTTTAAATTTCCCCAGATAAAATGTCACGGCAGATTCTACACTAAACAAAAACCCCCTGCAACATCTTCTGTCACAGAGGGTTTTTTAAATCTTAAAGAAAACTACGGGATGTCTTCTACTTCTTTTCAACCGGATATCCGGCTGTTTCCCACTCGCGCCATCCACCCTTGAGCGCATAAACTTTCTCATATCCTATCTTGATAAGCCTGCGTGCCAGACTGGCACTTGTGCCTTCAGAAGTTCAGGAACAGTAAAGGACAAGTGTTTTACCTTTCGGATATTTATCGGCCCAGGAGGTAAACCCTGAACCTTCTTCCCTGACAGCACCCTTAATCTTATGCTCGCTGTTATCCCAGTCCCTGCCGGTGCGAACATCGAGAATAATAACATCAGGGTTTCCAAGCAGTCCCTTGAGTTCATCCTTTGCCATCCTCGGAACCCCACCAGCCCAGACTGATGTAGTATAAACACCGATGACGGCAAAGCCTATCAAAAAAGCTGATAGCGACAGCAATGTTCTTCTGAGCATATTCTCTCCTTTCTTTAAAAAATAGTTTTTTATAATTATAATTATACTAAGAAATTCTGCAATGCCCAGATATTTTTATCCCTTAAATGGCAGTCTATATTTTGCCAATATTTCGAACTCCTGCAACTGTCAATCAACAAATAAAAAACCTGTCAGGCGAGCGCATCGATAATCGCCCTGCAAAATGCGGGGAGGTCATCCGGGACCCGCGAGGTAATGATATTGCCGTCTCTGATAACCTCTTTGTCCTCCCACGCAGCACCAGCATGCACCAAGTCATCCTTAATCGCATAAAAACTTGTCACTGTTTTCCCTTTGATAATATCGGCAGAGGCCAGCATCCAGCCGGCATGGCAGATCGACGCAACTATCTTTCCCTCTGCATCCATTTTCTTTACGAAGTCGACCATTGCTTCGCTCCTCCGCATATGATCGGGGGCATAGCCGCCGGGGATGATGAGCGCATCGAACTCATTGGTCTTAACATCGGAAATCGCCTTATCCGAATCAGCGGGAAGCTCGTTCTTGCTTTTGAATGTCCCCTTTTTCGGCCCGATAACAACAACATCGGCTCCTTCCTCCTTCATCCGGTAATAGGGATACCAGAACTCGAACTCGTTATAAATATCCGCCACAAAAAGAGCGATTGTTTTGCCTTTTAATTTCATGGTCCTGTCACCTCCTTTTTATCATCAATGATTTTTCTTATATATTGATAATATGAGGGTTAATATAGCACTAACCACATTGATTTTCAATGGCAATGACCGGAATGTTCTCAAGCTCTTCTGTCTCTATATATTTGAAAGATGGACTGTTATCGTAAATACTAAGATCCATCACGGAAAGTTTTTTAGACTTTTTTCACAATTGACTTGTTTTTTCGTATAGGTAAAATATAATTAATGTCTATTTGGTCATTTGCTTTTAAATTCACACGCCTAAATTTCTAATTAGAGGGGGAAAACAACATGCTACAGGACGGAGAAAAGGGTGCTATTATCCAGCGGGACAAACAAACCTATGCGGTTGCTCCGCATATCCCATGCGGCGTGGTAACGCCTGATACGCTTCGAAAGATTGCTGATGTCGCTGAAAAATACAACGCCCAGGCACTGAAGATAACAAGCGCAACACGCATCGCTATTGTCGGATTAAAAGAGGAAGATATCGATAATGTATGGAGTGATCTGGGTATGTCCCCAGGCGCAGCTGTGGGCCTTTGCGTGCGGAGCATCAAGGTCTGTCCGGGCACGACTTTTTGCAAAAAAGGGCTGCAGGACAGTATCGGTCTCGGGATGAAGCTTGATGAAAAGTATCATGGTATGGAGCTGCCGGGCAAGTTTAAGATCGGTGTAAGCGGCTGCATTATCCAGTGTGCTGAAACATGTATCAAGGACGTAGGACTGGTCGGCTCGAAAAACGGCTGGAATATACTGGTCGGCGGGAACGGCGGAGTCATGCCGAGGCTTGCAAAGGAGCTGGCAAAAGACCTCCCTGAAGAAGAAGCTCTGTCTTTGCTGGAAAAGATCATCGAATATTACAAAGCGAACGCTTCGAAAAACCAGAGGCTCGGCTCTATGATCGATTCAACGGGATTTGACACGTTTAAATCAGCGGTTCTCGGTTCATAATAAAACTAATTAGTCTTCTGAAAAGAAAGCCCTCCATGAAAATATTGGGGGGCTTTTTTATTTTTTCATTACATAAAATACATATCCGTACCACTTTGAATAGCTGCGGTATAGTTCGATCTCTGCATATGTCATATTAATCATATCAAAAGCTTTATTATCGTTTTTATACTTTTTACTGAGCATTTCGAGACGCTTTTCTAAGGGAGAATAAAAATCGTCCCACCATGCATAATCCGGGAGTATAAAATGATTGACGGTCGTATAACCGCATTTTTGAATCAGCAACAGGTTCTCTTCGATAGATTTCATGTCGGGATATTCATTTTCAAAGAATGTAACCGGTTCTTCTTGAGGATTATCCTTCAGCCATGAAAGTTCGGTAACAGTCACATGCCCGCCCGGTTTTAAAAATTGTTTCCATTCTTTAAGCCCCTTTTCAAAACCGATGATGTATATAGCTCCCTCGGACCATATAATATCGAAACTTTCTTTATCAAAATCGAGGTCAAACATCGAGGCATTCATGGTCTTTACCTGTTCAGAAAACCCCTGTTCTTTTGACTTCTCTTCCAGTACTTCAAGAAAATTTTGGTGATTATCAAGACCGATAACAGTCCCTTTGCCAAGCCGTGCCAGCTCTATTGTCTGCATTCCGGTTCCGCAGCCGATATCGAGAATATCCGGCTTATCAGGAATATCCGATATCATTTTAAAGGCCTTCTCAGTCGATTCCCTGCATCCGGGCCCTAGCCTGGGTATATCGCTGAAAATCTCATACAGAATTTCCAATAATCTATCCTCACTTTATGGTAAGTTTCACATCCTTAACTATCCGGATTTAAAAATCGAAGCATGGATAAAATAGGCCGCTATTAAAAGAAGCATGCCTAATGAAAAGGTCAGCGGAAAATTCAATTTCAGCCATTTATTCAGCAAAAAAGGGACAAAGAAGACGAGGGAGAGAGGGACGGCTACGAATATCGATTGGGCAAACTGATTGACCTTTTCCATGTCGCCATGTTCAGTATAGGCCAAAAGAATGGCCAGTATCGAAACAAGCGGTAAAGCGACAAGAAAACCGGCCAGGACCGGTTTTCTCCCGGACAGCCAGGCCGTAAAGGCGATCACAAAACCGGACAGCAGCATTTTTGCGACAAACAACATATTATCCTCCTGATAAATATCTGAGTATTAACTGTTGCAAATAATATAACAATAAAAAACCCCTGCTGCAAATCTTTTGACAGAGGTTCGCTTTGACAGTTTTATTTTAAATGATGCCAAAAGACATTAAGGGTGTTCCCGGAAAAGCCACAGAAGAATCGGAATGGCCCAGGACAATGCTGTCACTTAAAGCGGCTATCGTTTCCTGATGTTTTCCAAAGGAGTTGTAGATTTTGGCAACAACCCTGTCTCTTTCAACCTGGTCGCCGGGCTTTGCAAAAAACCTGATAATCCCGCTGGTAGAACTTAACGGTTCATGGGAGTATTTCAGTATCTTTTCTTTGTATGCTTCCGTTAATTGATAGATAAACGGCTCTTTCACCGGCTCAACCATTTCCAAATGCGATAAAATATTCCAAATCGATTTAATCCCGTGCTCCACATTCCTTTCGCTAACAATATAAGATTCTCCCAGTTCTACTGTCAGGGCGGGGATGTCATGTTGAATCAAACTATAGCTGAGGGTCCTTTTCAAACCCTCTGGATCGAGGACAACCAAAAACCCGGTTTTTTTGCCGAAAAATATTGTTTTTTCATGCGCCTCTGCATAAGCCGTTCCCTGCTGTAAATCCACTAATGTGTAGGGAATCGATTTGATCCAGTCGCTGTGAAGGTCAAGAACCAGAGCAGGGTTTGTCCGGGTAATAGCGGTAAATATAGTATGGGCCATTCTCTCCGCCAGCGACCCGTTTTTATTGCCGGGGAAAGAGCGGTTCAGGTCTTCTTTAGTCAGTGTGATGTTTCGCGAGCCTGTTTCAAAACCGATGGGGTTCATCACGGGAAAGGCATAGAGAGAGCCCCTGAGCAGGGGCACTTTTCTTATCTTTTTAAAAATTTCCTGGATAATGACGATCCCGCTGACCTCATCGCCGTGAGCACAACCGGTCAGCCAGACTACGGGACCATGATTGACACTTTCGGCAACCATAAAAGGAAGGCGGCGTTTATACAGATCGGAACCGGTAAGGATTTTTAAAAAAGAATATTTGATTTTCTGGGAAACATTCTTTCGCCCGACCCTATTCTCTTTCAATTCCCCTATCCTTTCTTCGTCAATTATCACCATGCCATATTATTCTTGCACCACGGCTTTATCAGCATGGGCTTCTTCTTTTTTACCGTTTCCCGGCTGGGTTGCTATCCTTCTTTCGGCTGCCTGCAAAATCAGCTGAAGCATTTCAACATAAGATATGTCGGCAATCTTTGACATTTTTGCCAGATGGCCGTCCCAGCACCAGCCCGGGTTGGGATTGACCTCGAGGAGCTTTGGATTGCCTTTACTATCGAGCCTCCAGTCAAAGCGGGCATAATCCCTGCATTCCAGTCTTTCGAATAATTTCAAAGACCATTCCTCAATCGACTTTTCTATTTCCTTTGGGAGCTTAGCAGGGATTGATTTAATACCCCAGTAAGGAGAGTCAGGAAGCCACTTGGCCTCATAGCCGCAAATCCTGGGAAGTCCTTCAGGAAGAGCCGAGTAGTCCTCTTCAATAATCGGCAGGACAGTATAAGACTCTGGAGAGTTACCGATAATGCCGACACTCAAATCATTTCCGGTAAGAAGTTCCTCAACAAGGATGGGCTTATCATAACCGAATTTCTCGCGTATCTCCGAGATGGCATTTAAGAACTCCTCGGAACTCTTCGCAACGCTTTTTTGTGTGATCCCGAAACTTGAATCCCCGAAATTGGGTTTTACCAGAACGGGAAAATCAAAAGGGAGTTCGAAGGTCGTATCTTTGGGTTCCACGAAAAAGGCATTCGGGACAGGAATCTCCATCTCCTTTGCGATTCCGCGAACAAGAGATTTGTCGTAACAAAAGGCGAGGCACTGTGGTGCTGAACCGGTATAGGGAACATCCAGAACCTCAAGCAGGGCGGGCACATGGAGTTCCTGCCGGGCATGGTTATTATAGCCCTCATCACAGAGATTGAAGATAAAGTCCGTTTTTGTTTTTAATCGTGTCAGGTCATAAATAAGGGTATCGTGATTGGTAAGATAGGTAAACTGATAGCCTTTTAATTCTCTTAGCGCTTCCTTTAATTGGTCGATCGTATAGAAATCATCATCGTCGAAAACGCAGAGCGGTTTGAGAGGATCGGGTTTTTGCGGGTCGCCGAGGATAACGGCAATATTCTTCAAATCACCCTTTTCCTTCTTTTTCGGTGTCCATTCTTTCCTGGCAACGGCGGTCACAATAATCCGTCTCTCCATCATTCCCAGATCCTGGTTCCGCTGAGAATCGGTTACCATTGTTCCATGCATAGTGATACTGCCGAATCCCGCTTTTCCCATCAGAAGAGCGATACTCTCATGAGAATAGAGCCTCTCAGCATAGAACTGGTCGGCAATGATCCCCTTGTCAACGTTTGTCACCACTTCTCTTGAGATGAGACGTTGTTTATCCAGCGAGAGAGAACGCTCACGGCAAACAAAATGCTTTTTGTCTATCCATTCCCAGGACCTCGGCTGAAAACTCTCTTTTAAATACTCTCCATCCGTAACATCTATAAGAAGCCGTCCCCACGGCTTAAGAACTCTGGAAACTTCTTTGAGAACCCTTATATCATCCTGAATCGTTTCAAAATAGCCGAAACTGTTTCCCAGAATCATAACGATGTCAAAGAAATCGGTCGTGTAAGGAAGCTTCCTCGCATCCCCTTCTCTGAATTTTACACTCAGCCCTTCTTTTTTTGCACAGTCTTTTGCTTTATGTATCAGGTAATGAGAACGATCCAGACCTTCGATGAATTTATATCCTCTTCTTGCCAGTTCCAGGGAATGCCGCCCCTGCCCGCAGGACAGATCAAGAACCCTATCCTCTTCTGAAATATTTAAAGTTTTCGAAAAGAAGTCAACCTCACGGCTGGTGATATTCTTGTCATCCACCACATCCGCATCGGTTTTCAGATAAAGGGAATTAAAAATGCCCCGCCACCAGTCAGACGGGACATGCTCTTCAAGATTCGGGACCGGTCCCAGGGTCTTTCTTATAACTTTACCGTTTTTCCTCCATTGAGGGGGTTTATCGTCTAAAGGCTTTTCGCTCATTGCTCTTCCTTTGTTTTAAAAGAATGGTTCTTTGGATAAAAAGCAAACACTATTTTTTCCCTGTTTCTTTTTGTGGATAGATAATCGATAAGTTGACTTTCGTGCTGGCAGGAGACTTAGCCTTTGTTAATTTATTCATATCCAGCATCATGCCTATCTCTTCAAAAATCTCGGACACGCGGCCGGGCGATTTCAGGGTCCCGAAATACTCCTTATTGTCATCATGACTGAAAAAGTTGAGTCTTGAAAGAGCCTCCTTAAGTTCACCGGGTTCCATGTTATAGGTCTTCGCCATTATAGAAAGGCTCTCTTCAGTATTATCTTTTATAAAATCGACAGCCTTCAGCCACCCTTCATAAACCAATCGCAAATCCCCGCTTCTTTTTTTCAGCACACGGCTATCCACCACGGCTACATCAACGATACGCTGCGGCAGATTATCGCTTGATATTAAAATACGGGCTCCCCGGCGTTTTTTTAACGCCGAGCTCAAGTAGGGTTCATAGGTTCCGGCGACATCGACTTTGCCCTCTGCAAAAGCGTCTGCAGCCTCTTTAGACCCCATCTTTTGAAAGTTGATATCCTTGAGAGTCATTTCTTCTTTATCAAGCAGGGACAGGAGAATGAAATATGCAGGGAGCCCCGGCTCTGCGGCGACTTTTTTACCCTGCAGATTTTTCAGGCTTTTTATATCTGATGCAGCTAAAACCCCATCGCCTCCGGAAGATTCATCCAGGGCAAAAACAATCTTCCCGGGATAGTCCGGTGCTTCCCTGTTCGCCTGAAACATATCCATTGTTTCACATATCATCTGAAATCTTCCTGAATTAAGGCCTTCTCTTCTTTCGGTTTCTGTATCAGTAAAATAAATCTTAACCTGTAACTCACCAAAGTATCCCTTTTCCTTTGCCAGAAAAAAAGGGGCAAAACCAACCCACTTATCAAAACCTATAGTGAAAGGGCCCTTGGCTTTTGTCTCTTCTGTTTTCTTGCCGCAACCTGAAGCAAAAATCAAGAAAAGCGTCAGAGTGATCGTCGTGATTAAAAAAGTCAGTAAAAAATCATATTTCTTCTTTTGCATGCTTTCCTCTTAAAAAAAGGCCTCCTTTCTTTTTCTGACTGGAAATCTGAATTTCCATAATAGAGAAGTCCGGCAGATGAAAAAAAGGCAGGCCTCTTTTATTTCAAAATTCTTCGTTAAATTTTCTTATTTCATTTCAGCCGGTTTCTTTTTCATTGTTTTTTTAGCCGCTTTTTTGGAAACCTTTTTTGAAGCCTTCTTTTCAACTTTCTGCTCTGAAACCATCGGTTTCTCTTCTTTCACTCCGGGTGCCTCAGCAGAAGCGGGTTGTTCCATTGTGGCTGCCGGCTGATCTTTTTTTACACTCTGTTCTGACACCGCTTTACCGGCAAATACAAAAATACTGGCGGTAAAACATACTGCTGTGACAATGATAAGCAGCTTCTTATGCATCTATTTAACCCTTTCTCATAGATTAAAGGAGCCTTCTTTACTGTTTCCCGATCCCTTCTCTTCCTCCCTGAGGAGAGGGGTGTCAGAGTAATCAGGAAAAGGTTTCTTTATCTGTTAAATTTTTCTTATCGATTCTATTTTCTTTCTACTTTTATAGCGTTAGAGAGCTTGAAAGACTTTTTCTCGCTCTTCGCTTTGCCGTTAAAACCCCATTTGTTAAATCTTTTTTTGAATTTCAGGGTTGTGACAAAAGTCTGGTCCTTAACCTTGGGGTCCTTCGGAAAGGTCAGTTGGGCTTCGTATTTTGCCTTGTCAACGAACTTTCCTGTGAAGCTTCCCTCGCCAAATTTTTCATCCAGAACGGTTCCGGATTCAGCTGAATCAAAGGTCATGGTTCCCCGCTTGGTTGTGGTGGTCGCTGAATAATACTGCCATTCGCCCACAATAACCTTGACCAAATCCGGATCAGCCTCTGCGGCATACGAAATCGAAGCAACAGAAAAAACGGCAACCAGAAGGCTTATCACAATGGTTGAAAAAAGCTTTTTCATTTTTTTACTCACCTCCCTTCTTGAAAACATTATATGTGCTGATTGAAACCATTTTTTTTCCTTTTATTTCCTTTATCTGTCCGCTCACTTCCAATTCCTTATGAAGAAAATCGAGCAATTCTTTTCCCTTTTTATTTTTTTCGATTAAAAATTCATCTTCATCACGGGTAAAAATAGCTGCATCAACAACATTGCCCTTTTTATCCCAATTCACGGGAATAACAATTCCCTGTATAATGTTCATTTTCTCATTCATAGTTTACTATTTTTATCTTTACGATTATTCTGCCCTTTTTGAGTCCATGTTTTTCCTTTTGCATAAATTGTTCCCAAACATAAAACATTGATATTATTATACTTACAAAAACTATCCTGACATTAATAGGAACTGTAAATTCCGATATTAAAAAGTTTTATTCATTCATGAATCTTTTTTTGGGGGTATGTTTATGCAACTCATTGAAATATTTAAGAATTTAAAGACAGGAACTTTGAGTTCCGAAACATAACAAATCGGAATTTATAGTTCTGGAGTTGGAGTTTTGAAATGGCGATTATTCTGAGTCGGATGAAGAAAATTGAAAATTTTCTGGTTTTCAGGTTTTGGAGCGGTTTGACAGCTTAAATTCTTCTTTGCGAATGCCGTGTTTCTTCATTAATTTATGAAGCTGACGTGTAGTAATTCCCGCAGCGTTTGCAGAATCATTAATCCTTCCATTGTAAAGCGCAAGCAGTTCTTTTAGATATTGTCTTTCAATATCATCTATAGCCTTTTGCCTGGTTTCCGAGAGTGTGAGCGAGAAATTGACCGGCAAACTGGTCAAGAGAACGTTTTGTTCAAAAAGTTCGCCGGGAAAGCTTTCCGGCGTCAGCATGGAAGACGTTTCTAATATATAGGCCCTTTCTATAAGATTTTCCATTTCACGAATATTGCCTGGCCATGAATATTTCTGAAAGGCTCCGATAACATCCGGATGAATCTCGCGAATTTCTTTGAGATGAAACTTGTTCATTCTTTCGAGGAACAATTCAGCCAGAGAGGGAATATCTTCCAGCCGTTCTCTTAAGGGAGGGGTTTCGACAGGAAACACATTGAGCCGATAATAGAGGTCTGTTCTGAACTGACCCTCCTCACACTTTTTTTTAAGATCAACGTTGGTCGCAACAATGATCCGGACATCGACACTGATGGTCTCTTCTCCGCCAACGCGTTCAAATGTCCTGCTCTGTAATACCTGCAAAAGTTTGATCTGAGCAGACGGTGTCATGGTTCCTATTTCATCGAGAAAAATTGTTCCTTCGTGGGCAATCTCAAATTTACCAAGCTTTCTACGATGGGCTCCTGTAAAGGAGCCTTTTTCATGACCGAACAGTTCGCTCTCCAAAAGAGTATCCGGAATCGCACCGCAATGAACGCTGATAAAAGAGGCATTTCTGCGGTTGCTATGACGGTGTATCAGCTCGGCAAGCATGCCTTTTCCCGTTCCTGTCTCCCCTGTCAGCAGAACCGTGCTTTTTGTCGGAGCTACCGAGCGAACCTTTTCTAAAACCTCTTTCATTGAGGAGCTTTTAGTCTGAATAAGTTCCAGCGCATCACTCTGCCAGAATTGATCCCTCAAATAGTCGAGTTCAGACTGCACCATTAAAGACTGGTGAATGCTCTCTGTTATCAATTTAATCTCTTCCGGGCTTAAAGGATAGGTCAGATAATTGCTGGCACCGGCTTTCAAAGCCATAACTGCCTCTCTGGTCATCTCCTGGGAGGAGATGACAATAATCTCCACTCTGGAAAATTCTTTCCAGAATAACTGCAGGGCTGTTTTATATTCATTTTCAGCCCTGAATGCTTTGAGTATTTCTATATCAATAAAGATGAAATCGTAATGTTTTTGATGATGCATTGCTAATGCAGCATCCTTGTGAGAAGCATGATCGACAGTGTGTTCTGCATGAAGGCAGGAGTGGATCATACGAAACGTCTCATGTTCTTTTGAAACAACCAGGATATTACTCATTTTGTTCCTTTTATATCGTTATCCAACCCTTCTGGAACATCTCTCTTAAATATAAAATCGTTATATTTAATTTTTCGAACGTATTAAATTCTTAAACGACAAAAATGTCAACAAAAATACTGCTTTGATTATCATTTTATTTTTCGGAATTTTTTTGTCAAATGCAAAATAGAAATATAAAGAAAACCCAATGATAAAAAAAGCCCTGACCGGAAGAAACCGGTCAGGGCTTTTTACTATCTTAATTAAAAAATTTGCGTTACATTTTTTCTTTAGGGTTTTTCTGCAGGTAAAGATAACTGGCTCCGGCAGCGGCTCCCCAGCCTTTCTGGTAACCGACACCCGCCGGCTGCAATGTAAAGCTCTTATCAAACCCACCAACGAGCACGATGGCGCCAACACCGACCCCAACAGAAGCATCCGCCTTTGCGCCGAAATATTTCCCTTTCATGGCATAAGAACCTGTTTTATAGTCAGACGATGCAGAGAAGACGATATAACCGATCTTCTCTTCTGTTTTCAGGCTGAGGTCGATTCCAAAACCGATTCCCATTTCACCGATATAATACTCTTTGTTACCCTTGGTGTCCGTAAAAACAGCCTGAACATCAACAGAAGACCTGATCAGAAGGTTCTGTCTTGTTCCTTCAATAGGCTCGATGACAAGCTTTCCAACCTTGATTCCGCCTTTTTCTTTTGCATACACCTGTACACTCAGAAGAGCAATACTGCAAACAACAACTAACGCTAAAGCTATAAAACGTTTCATAAATACCACCTTTCCTTTATATTGCTGGTTTTTCTGATAAAATTTCAGCGGCCCTTGCTGCATTAGAAGCACTTTAAAACCATCCTTGGTATTTTATTACTTCTTTGATCGCATCCTCCCCTCTTGAATTTATAATAGTAATATTTTCAAACACAAATAGTACCATCTTTAGTGCTTTTAAGCAATTTTTTTTTCAAAAATTTGTTTTATTTTATCATCAGCAAGATATTCTTTTTTCATGCTTTTCTAACTTGAAAATTGACATCTTATCAGGATTATATCAATATTTAATGGTATTTTGGAATAAAAAGCTTAAAAAAACAGCAACGGGCCTATCAGGAACAGCAGCGCTTAGAGCTTGAACGCCAGCGACATCAACAGCAGGCCCGCCCTGCAGCACCTGCGAAAGAAACGGTAGAGCAGAGGCTTAAAAAACTAGAGAACTTAGCCCAAAAGGGATACATAACACCTCAAGAGTATAAGGCCAGAAAGAAGGCGATTTTGGACGATATATAAGTAATTGCCTCTCTCGATCTTTAAAAAGATAGGTCTTTTCGAGTCATGGAATGAAAGCCATATCCGGCTTATTCCTGAAAAAGCATTGTGACCTCTTTTGTATTCGGCAGTTTTTCCATCCAGGACGTATCTTCAAGCCATTTTTTTGCCAGTTTCTTCAGCACACCGCTTCCCTTGAGTGTGTTGAGAAGGTTCTCGACAAAGTTAACAAGCAACGGGTCATTATCAGAGAGGGCAACCCCCATCGGTTCATAATTAAAGGGTGTCTTCGCAGCAACCAGCCCTTTGTTCTTGTAGCGAATCGCAGACACCACACAGAAGGGATAGTCGGAAATTATCGCGTCGACCCTGTCCTGGAGAAGAAGGTCAAGCGATTCATCCAGGCTTTTGGTACGCACACGCTTGGCTTTTGGCATAAGCGTCTCAGCAAAACGCTGGCTTGTAGAATCTTTAAGCACTGCCAATTTAATTTCGGGCTGATTTAAGTCGCTTGCATTGTTTACGGACGACATCTTTTTATGTTTGGCAAGGAATGCCTTGCCTGTAATAAAATAGGGTCCAACGAAGACCACTTTCAGGTTTCTCTCAGGTGTGATGGTCATGCCTGAAAGAATCATGTCTATTTTGCCGGCTTCTAATGACGGCAACAGTTCATGAAAAGGCATGTTGACAATCTTAAGCTTAACTGACATGGCATCGGCCATGATTTGAGACAGGTCAGCATCAAAACCGATTATTTTCCCGTCTTTTGTTTTGAAATGGAGGGGCGGCTGGTCAGCTGATATCCCCACCACCAGTTCACCTCTTTTGATAATACGGTCGAGCACCTCTCCGGCAAAAGCGGTAACGGAAAAAAATAGAATGATTGCCAAAACTGAAACAACTGTTATCTTTACCCTTCTCATGTCCACTCCTTTCTGTGAATATTGATAATAAGCTGCCAATAGAGCTGTTTTGAATTTTTATAGATTCCCTCTGTTTTTTAACGTTTTTTTACTGTTTAATATTGACATTTTTCCAGGATTATGTCAATATTTTCAGACATTTTTGGAATAAAAAGCTTGAAATAACAGTATCGCTTGTTAATATTACAGCTAATAGCTAACAACCTTCAGGAAGAAAAGAAGGAATAATAAGAACTTTTCCCATAAAATGAAAGGGGGAATAATGAAACGTTTCGTTACATTAATTTTAGTTGTTGGTTTAAGTTTCTTTCTTATAGGCACGCCCCAGGGGTTTGCAGCAGAAAAAGACGGGATCAAGATAGGCAGTCTTCAAATCAAATCTGTTCCGGGAACAAGAAGCGGTCTTCTTATCAACTCATCTGTCGATGTCACAGCTGTCTTTACGGACTCCAAGGGTAACAAAGAATACTATGTCGGAGAAACTGGTATTAAGCTCGGCCTTAACTTGAGCGCCAAGGACGAGATGACGATTTCTTATCTGGTTTTCTCGGCATCATCGGATTACAAGACCGGTTCCCATGCCCTGGAAGGAAAATACTTCGGCCAGAGAGTAAGTGCAGCTTTAGGAGCAGGCGTTGGCGTGGCTGTTCTTATTGGCGGTTTTGACAAGAGCTTTACCTTACAGCCTCTTTCCATAGAGACCTTGAAGGGATGGGGCGCGGAAGCAGGGCTCGGCTACCTCTACCTTCAAAAAGATATGAAAGATATGAAAAAATAGAACCACACCAATTTTAAATAGTAAAAGTAAAAAAACCCTCTGATATAACCATCAGAGGGTTTTTTTTATCTGGCATTCAGGACCGGACTCACCCGGTAATGAGACCAAAGATCAGATTGAAAGCTTTCTCAATAAATCCATCTCATCAAGGCACTTTCCGGCACCCAGAGCAACGGCATTAAGAGGATCTTCAGCCACTCTCACGGGAAGGCCTGTCTCTCTGTTGATAAGCGCATCCAGCCCTTTTAGCAGGGAACCTCCTCCGGCCAGTATGATACCCTTATCAATAATATCTGCGGCAAGCTCGGGAGGGGTCTTTTCCAGAGCATTCTTAACAGCCTCAACAATCGTCAGTACGGGATCGGAAATAGCATTCCGGATTTCCTCATCGGTTATCCGGATGGTCTTGGGAATACCCGCGACCATATCTCTTCCCTTAACCTCAGTATCTAATGGCTCCTTAAGAGGATAAGCAGAGCCAATTTGAATTTTTATCCTTTCCGCTGTTCTTTCTCCAATGAGAAGATTGTATTTTCTCTTCATATAATTGACAATGCACTCATCAATAAAATCCCCACCCGTTCTTACAGAGTTGCTTAGAGCGATACCTGAGAGGGATATTACGGCTATTTCAGTTGTTCCTCCTCCTATATCGATGATCATATTCCCGGAAGGCTTTTTTACGGGAAGCCCGACACCTATGGCAGCGGCCATCGGTTCCTCAATAAGATACACTTCCCTTGCTCCGGCTGATTTGGCAGAATCCACAACAGCCCTTTTCTCGACCTGAGTTATTCCGGAAGGAACCGCGACAATAATTCTCGGCCGGACAAATTTCTTTCTGTTATGGACCCTCGTGATAAAATAGCGAAGCATTGACTGGGTAACTTCAAAATCAGCGATAACTCCCTCTTTCATCGGACGAATGGCAACAATGTATCCGGGGGTTTTGCCCAGCATCTCTTTTGCCTCTTTTCCGACGGCCAAAACTCTTTTAGTATCTTTTTCTATAGCTACCACCGAAGGCTCATTAAGAACAATCCCTTTTCCGCTCAGATAAACAAGAGTATTAGCTGTGCCAAGGTCAATTGCCATATCATTTGAAAACAAACCCGATAAAAAATTTAGAATCATTCAGCCCTATCTCCTTTGTCTCTTCAGAAAGTTCAACAATCCCTTTGTTTTCCTGTTTACAGCTTCTCCTATAAAAAAATAGCCTGCTTCAAACAAACAGGCTATTATCCGTTGAGTTAGTCCATTAATATCCAGTCTTATATAATTTCCGGCTTTCCGGTTAAATATTACTTATGAATAGACTACCAAATCAATCCCGCTGAAAGTTTCAGCGTATTATAGTGGATATCGCTTGTAAAGCAAGGAAAATCTTTATCAGGATTTCTAAAAATCTAAGGAGACGAAGTCGGCCTCGATATCAGTCACAAAAGCGTTCCGGCTGCTGTCCTTTACGTCGCTGTTGTCAAAAAAACCGTACTGGTAAATATATGTCAGCGTGGGGCTAACGGAAAGCATCCGGTGAAGGTCAAGAGCCAGAACCGGAGAAGGAATAAAGAGCAGATCAACAAATACGAGCCAGAGTTTCGTTTTTTTCATAATAATTCCCTTCTTGAAGCGGTTCTGTTCCCCCGATTTTTACGCAAAAAATATACCATAAAACAAGTTGCATAACCATCTTCAGAAAAGGAGCAAAAGAAAAAGGTTTTCAAAAATCCTACAGCCCGAGAAACTGAATCGATATCCCGCAGAGGAAGATAACCGCTCCGGCCAGTGAATGGGAATAGCGCTCCATCCTTTCCATAGGAATCAGTTTAATACCGAACGTTGAGACGAGAACAATGCTGAGCATTGTCAGAATCGTGACACTCCCGAAAACAAGGGTAACGAGAACAAGGCCGGCAACACTGCTCTTTGCAGCAGGATACATGAAAAGGGGAATCAACGGTTCGCAGGGCCCAAGGACAAAGATGATGAAAAGAATCCATGGAGTGATGTTTTTCGAATTTCCCTTCTCATGCACATGGGCGTGTTCCTCGGTATGGGTATGCTCATGCACGTGGGCGCTGCCGTTTATATGTGCATGCACATGCTTATGGGGCCTGTTCTTGACGGCCCGTCTCAGTCCCCATGCAAAGTAGACGAGTCCAAAGGCGATGAGAAGCCAAGCGGCCGTATCACCCCGGAAAGACTCCCATCCCTCCAGTTTTGTTACTGCAAGACCAAGGGCAATACCGATAAAACCGAGAATTACAGAGCTGGCCACATGACCTATACCGCAGAGAAAGGTGATCCCGGCGGTCTTTGCCCACGACCACTGCCTGGCCTTTGAAATAACCACGAACGGAAGATAGTGATCAGGCCCGAAAAGGGTGTGGAAGAAACCGATGGATGCCGCTGTTATTAAGAGAATGGTAATTTCCTGTGATATCATTGCCTGCTCCTCTTTGGAAAATCTTTTCACAATGCTGCTATTTTCAGATTCGTGTTACTTTAAAACAACACCATAATTTTTTATCATGGCCGTCTGCAGTTTCATTTTTCATCGATACTTACTTCATCAGACTGGCTTCCAGCCAGTCATACCAGGGGGCAAATCCTTCTCCGTTTGTGCACGATGTTCTGAAAATTTTCAGACCGGGGTTGATGTCATAAATGTTCTTCTCCGCCTCTTCCACTTTAAAATTGGTCATGGAAAGAAGATCCATCTTGTTGAGAATCACAACATCGGCATTTCGAAACATGGCCGGATACTTTTTCGGCTTGTCATCCCCTTCGGCAACACTCAAAACAACAGCCCTTTTGTGTTCGCCGAGGTCAAAGGAGGAAGGACAGACCAGATTACCCACGTTCTCGATAACAAGTATGTCAGCGCTGTCGAGACTCTCCTTCTCGAGGTATGCATTGATAGCCTTGGCCTCCAGATGACATGAACCACCCGTGATAATCTGCTCGGCATTACTGGTGTATTTTTGAAGCCTTCGTGCATCATTATCGGTCTGGACATCGCCTACCAGCACGTGAATTTCCTTTTTCCCCCGAAAATGCTCGAGGGTCTTTTCGAGAACAGAGGTTTTGCCGGAACCGGGAGAGCTCAGCATATTGAGCGTAAAGACCTTTTTTGAGTTCAGGATCTCCCTGTTTTTCAGGGCAATCTCATCGTTTGCAGAAAGAACCTTTTTTCTAATATCCACTTTAGCCATATCGACCACTCCTTCTTAATTTTCAATCGCCTTCAACATAAAGAATATTGAGCTCTTCTCCCGAAATAACCTTGATATTCGGAGAGAGACACTTTGAACATTGGAAAACAACATTTTCAATGTGAAACTCAACACCGCAGTCACTGCATTTCGCCGTCAGGGGAATAAAATCATATTCCAGTTTTGACTTATCGGCCATGGTATCCTGCACGAGTATCTCCCACGAAGAAACAAGGAGATCGGGAACAATGTTCGCCATCTCTCCTATCTTCAGTTTCACTTTCGATATTTTCGAAAGATTGTTCTTCCTCGCTTCCTCATTGACAATATCTAAGATGCTAACAGCAATAGACATCTCGTGCATGTTTATTCCTCAACAGATTCTCGGGAGCTGGGCCTCGTGAAGCATATCGACGATCCTTGTTCCCCCGATTCTCGTCTCCATAAAAACAGTTCCTTTTTCACTGTCCAGAACCGTGCCGATAATCCGGGAATCCTTCCCGTATCGGTTCTTCTTCATGATACGAAGAACCCCTTCTGCCTTTTCTTTCTCGACAATCACCAGCATCTTTCCTTCGCTCGGCAAATAGAGAGGATCGATGCCGAGCATCTCGCTCGCGCCCCTGACCCCCTCGGTAATAGGAATCGCTTCTTCATCGAGACGGATACCGACATGTGACTGGAGAGCGATCTCATTTAAGGATGTGGCAATGCCTCCCCGTGTGGGGTCTCTCAAAACATGAACGCTCTCTTTTGCCTCTTTCAGAACAGCCTCCACCAAACCGTTCAGCGGGGCCACATCGGACAGAACCTCTCCGCCGAATGTCAGGTTCTCCCTCTTTGAAAGAACAGCGATACCGTGATCGCCTATGGTTCCGCTGATAATCACTCTGTCTCCCGGCTTTGCACGGTTTCCCGACACGTTCACCCCTTCATCAATAATACCGATACCGCTTGTATTGATAAATATCTTGTCTGCCGAGCCTTTGGGAACCACCTTGGTATCTCCTGTCACAATAGCCACCCCGGCTTCTTCAGCGCTCTCCTTCATGGAACCCAAAATCGTTTTAAGGTCTCTCACAGGAAAACCCTCTTCAATGATAAAGCCGGCGCTCAGGTAAAGCGGCCTGGAACCGCCCATGGCCACGTCGTTCACAGTTCCGCAAACAGCCAGCTTCCCGATATCCCCTCCCGGGAAAAAAACAGGGTCGACAACAAATGAATCCGTAGAAAAAGCAAATTGGCAGCCCTTCTCTGAGAATACACCGCAGTCATCCCTTTTTAGCAGAATATCATTTTTCAAGAAGGGGAAAAACAGCTCTTCCGTCAACTGATGGGACTTTTTCCCTCCGTCACCGTGAGATAGAAGAATCGTATCATTGTCTTTCATAAGAACGCCTTCTGTGTCTGTAATACGTCCCGCAGGTCCCCTCGCTCGATACCATGCAGGGACCGACCGGGTTTTCGGGATTGCATACTTCTGAAAAAAGGGGGCAGGCCAGAGGAGTCTTTTCTCCCATGATAACCTCGCTGCAAAGACATCCTTCGGGCTCGCTTACCTCTTTCACTTCAATATCAAAAACCTCTTCCGCATCAAAGGCCTGATATTCCTCTTTGACTTTGAGACCGCTTTTCGGAATAACGCCCAATCCCCTCCACTTTGAATCGGAAGGTTCAAAGACCTGAAAAAGAATATCCATGGCATGCCTGTTCCCCTCCGGAGAAACCCCGCGCCTGTATTGAATCTCGGCCTTTGCCTCTTTGCCTTCTATCTGTCTCACAAGCATGTAGACCGACTGGATGATATCGAGCGGTTCAAAACCGGCAACCACACAGGGAACATGATATTCTTCAGCTACCTTTTCATAAGGACGCATCCCGATCATACTCGATACATGCCCGGGGCATATAAAGCCGTTAATCTGAAACCCCTCCCTGTTAACAAGCGCCCCCAGGGCAGGAGGAAGGAGCTTATGGCTCGACAGAACAAAGAAATTATCAATGCCGGATTTTTCAGCATTGATAACGGCTGATGCAATTGTAGGAGAGGTGGTTTCAAAACCGATACCGAAAAAAACAACCTTTTTTGAACGGTTTTCCTTTGCAATGCTCAGGGCATCAGACGTGGAATAAACGACCCGTATGTCGGCGCCGTTCATTCTCTCTCTTTTCAGGTCTGAGAAGGAACCGGGAACCTTCATCATATCGCCGAAAAGACAGACTATGGTGTCTTGCCGGCTGATCTGGATAATCTTATCAATATCCTCTATCGGTGTGACACAGACAGGACAGCCCGGCCCGGACACAAGCGAGATATTCTGCGGGAGCAGGTCGTGAATGCCGTTCTTGAATATAGATACGGTATGGGTTCCGCATACCTCCATCAGAGAAACATCCCTTTTAGAAATCCTGTGGATCTCTTTCAGAAGTTCCTCGGCCTTTTTCCTGTCCCTGTATTCATCGACGTATTTCATGATTCTTCATCCATAAGTTCTTGAAAAAACTCGAGCGATTTTTTTGCCTCCTCTTCATCGATCTTGTGTATGGCAAACCCGGCATGAATGATGACATAGTCCCCTACGCTGACCTCCTGATCCACAATATCGAGAGAGATATCCCGTATGATCTCCCCGAACTGGGCCTTTGCAAAAGAATTTTCAATCTCAATAATCTTTGCCGGTATTCCTAAGCACATTTTTGACTCCTGCTTCCTGCGATGACCGCCTGCCCCAGGGACAGGCCTCCGTCATTGCACGGCACAATGCCGTGGGTGTATACGTTAAAACCGTTTTCAATTAACTCATTTTCCAATCGCGAGAGGAGATAAGAATTCTGAAAACAGCCGCCGCTAAGAGCGACCCTGTTGATTTTGCTTTTCTCATTTGCCCATCTGACAGCCTTTACAAAAAGAGCGATAAGCGTATCGTGGAATCTCAAGCTGACCTCTTCCTGAGAAGTTTTTTTCAACAGGTCTTCAATGATTCCCTTTATTATCGGAGCGACCTTGAACGTCAGGCTGTCTTTGTCTTCATCAAAAAGAGACGGGTAATGATTGCCGTTGCCATTCTTTTTATTCCCCAAAAGAGCTTCCAGCTCCATGGCCCCCTGCCCTTCATAATTTACTTTATCCCTGAGACCGACTAAAAAAGCGACCCCGTCAAAAAGCCTTCCCGTGCTCGATGTCAGGGGGGAATTGAATCTCTTTTCAATCATATCGACAATCAAACCGGTTTTGTCTTTATCAATATTTTTCAAAGATTCTAACCCTATCCCTTCGAAATTTCTGCCGTATGTGTGGTAGAGATAGCTGATGCCCATTCTCCACGGTTCTTTAACAGCCATGTCTCCACCTGGAATCGGAACATATTCGAAATGGCCTATCCTTTGATAATCCTGAAAATCGGCTATCATCATCTCGCCGCCCCACACCGTTCCGTCATCACCGTAGCCTGTCCCGTCAAGAGCAAGGCCGATGACCTTTTCCTCTATCTTGTTCTCGGCCATACAGCCTGCGATATGCGCATGATGATGCTGTATCCCGAAGATCTTTTTTCCGCTTTGTTCCTGCTCCTTTGCCCATTTTGTGCTGAGATAGTCGGGATGATTATCATACGCAATGATATCCGGCTTCATCTCCAAAACCCTCTCCATATGCTCGATACTCATCCGGAAAAACTTGAGTGCCTCAAGGTTCTTCAGGTCACCGATATGCTGGCTCAAAAAAGCCTCATTTTTTTTGGTAAGGCATACAGTGTTCTTCAGCTCTCCTCCGCAGGCCAGAACAGGCGGCATTTCGGACTTTAACACGGCAGGAACGGGAACATATCCCCTTGACCGTCTTATCATGCTTGTTTTGTTGTTCATTTTCCTTACCAGAGAATCATCGCTTCTCAGGTAAATTTCCCTGTCATGGAATAAAAAGTGATCGGCAATACCGCCGAGCCTCTGGATGGCCTCCTCATTATCGATGACAATCGGCTCATCGCTGATATTACCGCTCGTCATGACAAGCGCCAGAAAATTATCTTTCAGAAGAAGATAGTGCAGGGGTGTATAGGGAAGCATCACCCCGAAGGTGCTGTTTCTCGGCGATACGGCTTCAGAGATATGGGAATTGGCCTTTTTTCGTAAGAGGACAATCGGTCTTTCCGGTGTTTTCAGGATATGCTCCTCTTCTTTATCCATTAATGCGAATTTCGAAATCGCGCCTTCATCACAGACCATCAGAGCCAGCGGTTTTTCCTCTCTCATTTTTTTACGTCTTAATCTTTGAACAGCCTCGTCACTGGTGGCATCAACAGCGAGATGAAAGCCTCCGAGCCCCTTAACAGCCAGAACCTTTCCCTGCTTTAAAAGCTGAACAGCCTCTTTTATCGGGTCAGGACAGGATGTTTCTTCTCCCCTGCTGTCGGTCAGCCAGACTTTCGGACCGCATGTTAAGCAGCAGTTAGCTTCGGCGTGAAACCGCCTGTTGCTTGGGCTTTCATACTCTTTTTGGCACTCATCACACATGATAAAGGAGGACATCGACGTTCTTTCCCTGTCATAAGGAACCCCTTTGATAATCGTGTACCTAGGACCGCAGTTCGTACAGTTGATAAAGGGGTAGAGATAACGCCTGTTGGGAGGATTAAACAGCTCCTGAAGACAGTCTTCGCATATCCCGGCATCAGGGGTGACCGCGGCCGACCTGTCCCTTTTCTCCCGGCTTTTTTTGATGGAAAATTCTTTATAGCCGGCAGGGAGCAGAGACTTTTTTGCGACAGAATCGATACGGGCCAGGGGAGGTTTTTTGTCACGGAGATCTTCTAAAAACCCCTTTATATTTTCTTCCTCTCCTTCCACCTCAATATCGACACCGGAGGAAGTGTTCGCAATATATCCCTTCAACCCGCAGGATTGGCAGAGATTATAGACAAAGGGTCTGAAACCGACCCCCTGAACGATCCCCTGCACATGGAGCTTCATTCTGACACTGGTTTTTCCTTTAATCAGCAAAGAGAAATCTCCTTCATAACAAGATCGATGACATCGGGGAAGATTTTCTTGATCTCCGGGGTCACATCAAGGCCAAAAGCTTTATATTCTTTCGGCCTGACGGCAATGATGATTGTATCCGGTCTTTTTCCGTGAATCGAGGCGATCTTTAAGGCTTCGATAATGCCGGCTTCGTGGAGAGAGATACCTGCCTTTTGTTTATACTCGATATCTTCGAATTTCAGCCGGTAAATTGAACCCGGCTCATCTTCGGAAACAATGGCATCGAGGATAATAAGCTTCTTCTTGTCTTCTATAATAGGGATAAGATGGAATCCCCCTGTTCCTCCGTCCAGCAATTCGACCTTGTCAGGGAGATCCATCTTTTCCAGCTCATTGAGGATATGAACCCCAAGTCCGTCATCCTGCAAAAGGATATTGCCAATCCCTAAAATCAAAACATCTTTTTCAACCATGTCGCTCTTCTATTATGCTTTTTCTTCTTCCTGCATTTTCTCTTTGGGTGCGTATCCCGTAAACATAGCAAACAGGCTTTTTCTCAGATCCTCAGAGAAAACGAGATATGTATGGATCATCAGAAAGGCTATAAAAACCCATGTAAAAAGAAAATGCCAGAGGCGAACATAGCCGAGACCTCCAAAGAACTTGACCACCGGGACAAAGACTTTCGGCCAGTACAGAGCAAACCCGGTAAAAACCATCACCAGCGCCATAAAAATGGTCGAGTTATAAGCCAGCTTTTGCATGGGGTTGTACTTCTCAAAGTGCGGCTCTTTGTCGGTCACAAAGAGATAGTACTTGGCCACAGGGATAATGTCCTTAATATCCGAGGGTTTGAACAGGCTCACCTTGTGCTTGCCCAGAGCAAAAAACTGGTACACATATATAATCCCCATGAAAATAAAGAGGTACATGGAGATAAAGTGTACGTATCTTGCATTGTTCATCGAGCCAAAAACGGTAAACCCTCCATGGTGTATCTGGAGTCCCGAAAGGGTCAGCAGAATAATCACTAACGCATTTCCCCAGTGCAGAAGCCTCTCCGCATAGTCATGCTTATAATACTTCTCTTCAAGCTTCTCCATCTTTCGCCCCTTATTTTACTTTGAATTTCAGAATTTCGTTTGTCTTTGGTTCAATCACGTGAACCGCACAGGCCATTCACGGATCATACGAATGCACAATTCGTAGTATCTCCAGCGGCCTCTTCGGGTCAGCCACCGGTGTTCCCACAAGGGCCTCCTCTACCGGGCCTCTTACATTGTTATCGTCTCTCGGGTTGAAGTTCCAGTTAGAAGCCGGGACACACTGATAATTCTTAAGCCTTTTTCCCTCTATCCGGTTATAATGTGCCAGAGCGCCTCTCGGTGCCTCCCAGGCGCCAACTCCCGCTGCCTTATCCGGCATATCATAAGGGGTGAACCATTCGTTTTTATGCTGATTTTCGATCAGCTTGTTCAGCCAGTCCTCCATGGCATCGGCAATAAGCTTTGATTCCAGGGTCTTGGAAGCCAATCTTCCGACATGCGTGAGGAGAATCCCCTTGTCAGAGGTTCCCAGGGCAGCCAGTGTGCTGTCGATCAGCTTCTGAACGTCTTTTCTGCCGCTCACATAAGCCACAAGAAGCCGGGAAAGGGCACCAACCTCCATCGGCTTATCCCCGAGCCTTATGGCTTTTGCCCAGTCATATTTTCCGTTCGTATCGATTCCGGTAAATTTCGGCTCTGTCACACCATCCAGAGGATTTCTTCCGCCGCCGGAGTTGTCCGTATACCAGCTGTGAGAGGTATACTCTTTTACCTCATCGGGCGAAACCTTATTGGCTTTTAATTCGCCGCCGAATATCGCGCCTCTCGGCAGGAGCCTGTCATACGGATCTCTGCTTTCATCCTCAAAAATACCCCACGCAAGAAAATTGGGATGGCTTTTGCCGTACTTGGCCCAGTCCAGAATATAAGGAGCTACGGCAAGCAGGTCAGGAACCATAACTTCATCGACAAAGTTTTTTACGTCTTCATACATGAATTTGAATGTCTTGAGCTGATCAAGCGAAGGAATCACCATGACCCCTCCTGGAGGAGTGGTCATATGATAGGGAAATTTTCCTCCGAGTACGGCGAGCATCTTGGCTGCCTTGGCCTGATATTCCAGGGCCTGAAAATAGTGTGCGGTCAGTTCCAGATTGAGCTCAGGAGGAAGCTTGTATTCGGGATGTCCCCAGTATCCGTTGGCCAGGATTCCGAGCTGCCCGCTCTTAACAAATGTCTTCAGTTTGTCCTGCAGCTTTTTCAGCGCAGGGGTTTTCGGCTTTGCCCCCAGCGCGCTTACCACATCCACGTAATCGAAGGCATTCAGATGGTAGAACCAGAGGATGTGCGAATGAAGAAACTGGGCGCCTTCCATAAGGTTTCTCACCAACCGGGCGTTCTCAGGAATCTTCACTTTGGCCGAGTCCTCTATACTCATCGCTGACGCGATTCCGTGTGACGTCGGGCAGACACCGCAAATCCTGTGAGCGATATGATGAGCATCTCTGGGATCTCGTCCTTTAAGCACCAGCTCAAGACCCCGAAAGCTGGTACAGGTATTCCAGGCATCCTTGACCTTACCGTTCTCTATCTCGACCTCGATCCTCAGATGCCCTTCTATCCGTGATACTGGATCAACGACTATCCTTTTTCCCATGATTAACTCTCCTCTTCTGCTTTACTCTTCTTTATTCTCAGAAGAGTTGGTTTCGGCTTTTTCTTCTTTGCTCCCTTTTGTAGCCTTCTTTAACACTCTCCCGGCAAGATGAACACCGATACCACCGGCCGTTGCCGCACCGAGGATCATTCCCACTTTATCGGCATCCGCTCTTATTCCTCCTATACCCGGTATGTCAACGTCTGGCAGCGGCTCATAGAAATTAGCGAACTGATCCCAGAAATTGGGTTCGGCACACCCGATACAGAGCCCCCCCGAACCGATGCACCAGTTAACCCTATCGTTCCAGAGAACCTTGGGGCAGTTGGCATAGGTCTTCGGGCCTTTGCATCCGATCTTATACAGGCAGTAGCGTTCTCTCTCTGCGTCTGTGCCGATCTCTTCGACAAAGCGTCCTTCGTCAAAGTGGGCTCTTCTCGGACAGTTGTCGTGAATGGTCTGGTTGAAGAACATCACCGGTCTTCCGTAGGCATCCAGCTCCGGCAATTTCTTATAAACGAGGTAGTGCAGAATCGTCGATGTGACCCATTCAGGATTCACAGGACATGTCGGCAGGTTGACGGTCGGAATGTTGAGTGCCTTTCCAATACCGGTCGCACCTGTCGGATTCGGTCTGGCGGCCTGGATATTTCCGTAAGAGGAGCAGTTGCCGACACAGATCGTGGCGATTGCCTTCCCGCAAACCTCTTTTGCAATCTCAAGACCGGTTTTATCTCTGATAAAGAGTGCGTGTGGTATCTTTGTCGGAACAGACCCTTCGACCACGGCAATATAGTTCCCGTGTTTTACGGTCTCCCACAAAACCTCTTCGGCCTGATCTCCGGCTGCTGCCATAATGGTCTCGTGAAAATCGAGACTGATAATATCTAATATTACCTGTGCAGCCGTCGGATTGGTGGCCTTGATAAATGATTCGGTACAGCCTGTGCATTCCTGAAACTTAAGCCATACAACAGATGGTCGTTGCGAGGCTTTGACAACAGCTTCAGCAATTCTCGGGGCAAAAGCTTCTGAAAGTCCCAGCATCACCGCGCTGGCACCGCAAAACTTCATAAAGCTTCGCCGGCTGATTCCCTTATGGGCGAGATACTCCATAAGTTCCTTGCTTTCAGGCATAAATACCCTCCTTTCAGGAATAAATGATATGCTCCCGCAGTTGTGGATTCAAAGATCTTAAACGATGTGTTAAAACAGTGATTCCCTTTCCTCTAAACTTCCCCTACCGATTATTATTACACTATATTTGACAATTCTTGTCAAATAGAAAATCACTAGAATTTTAAAAAAATTTTATTGTTAACATTTGCAATCTTCTCTTCTCAGATTTATAGAAACAATCTTACAATCAGCCAGGCTGCAGCACCGGCCAGCAGTCCGTAACAGATGGCGATCCCCAAATTCTTCCTGATAACCAGCCCTTCTTTTCCGATCAACCCGACGGTCGTTAGCACAGCAACAATGTTATGAATACAGATCAGGTTTCCGGCCGCACCGCCGACCGCCTGCAGGGCCAGCACCGGAATGATGGGAAGACCCACCTCGATCGCAGTTCTGTATTGAAAGCCTCCGAACATGATATCAGAAACCGTGCAGCTCCCCGAAATAAAAGAGCCGAGTATACCGACCAGCGGGGCCATCAGATACCATACCCTGCCCGACAAATCGGCAGCGGCTTTTGCCATGACAAGCAGCATTGAATCGCTCTGAGAATCACTGCCTGAATACATCATGATATAGACCATGCCCAGAGCAAAAACAAGCGCTACGGCAGCCGGCTGTATCATCTGAAATGTTTCTTTCCATGCTTTAACAGCCTCCTCCTTATTTAAGCCGTGCAAGAACGGGATAAGCAACGCAATAAGAATAAAGGGGATGATGCCGGGGTTATACAGAGGGGTGATGCCGCTGCTTATGGATGTTCCGAGTATGTTCTTCCATGCCAGCGTCCACGATTTGAGGATCGGTGTCAGATGAAACAATTCCAGGCGGCCGGCCAGCAGAATGAGACTGATAAGCAGATAAGGGAGCCACCCCATAAACAGGCTCAATGTTTTATGTTCCGTTGTTGCCTCTTCCCCTGACCTGATCGTTCCTTCCCAGTGCTCAGGCCATCTGGCATAATCCGGAAAGTCCCACTTTTCTTTGGGTGTAAAAAAACCCTTTGAAACGATAAAAACAAACAGAGGAAGGGCGATCAATGAGGCAAGAAGCGCGGGAAGCTCAGGCCCGATAAAAAAAGCAATGAACATCTGGGGGATGGTAAATAAAAACCCGGCCAGCAGAGCAAGGGGCCAGACCTCCAAACCCTTTTTGTATGAACCCTCTGCAATTTTTGTCATGACCGCAACAACGATCAGCGGGACAAAAGACCCGACAATAAAATGCAGTAATGCTGCGAAGGCGCCGATATCATGAAGAAACTGGCTAAACGACATCGCTGCCCCGTTTTTTACCAGAGAAAAATCGACAAAATCCTTTAATGCGGCAAAGCCTCCCCATATAGGAACCCCGACAGCCCCGAAAGAAACAGAGGCACTGTCAGCTATTAATGCCGAGACAGCAGCAATGAGCGGAGGGAATCCCATTCCGACCAGTAACGGGGCGGCAATGGCAGCCGGTGTCCCAAAACCGGCAGCCCCTTCAAGAAAAGAACCCATGAGCCATGTGATAATGATGATCTGCACCCTTCTGTCCTCGGAAAAGGAGGCCATTGAATACGAGATCGTGCTCATTCCGCCGCTCTTTTTCATCAGCTGAAGTATCAGCAAAGCACCGAAAACAATCAGTAGAATCTCAAAGGCATTGATCACCCCGCCAATCGAAGCGGCAACGAGCCATTGAAATGGCATGTCCCAGCCAATAGCCGCAACCATAAGGGCTGCTAACCACCCTGCCGGCATCGCCCTGTTGGAAGGCCACATGAAGGTTATCATGAGTATCCCGACAAGAACTATGGGTAGAGTCGCCGTGATTGCCAGCATTTTTTAATTATCCTGTAAGGAGTTAAAATTTGTTTGCTATCCCAGAAACAATACGATTACAAAATAAGATGGTCAAGAAAATTTTTAGTCAATGATGGCATGTCAGGTATCCTTTAAAACCAATAAACAAACCCTGATTAGCACATTTAATCAGGGTCTGTTTATTCTTTCTCTAAAAAGAAGAGGGAGTGTTTTCAGCTTTCCAAGCGGACCTGAACCGGCAGGCCGACGGTTATCAAATCATTTATTAGAAAAAAAAGTAGGTCGCAATGGCAAAAAGAGACGGCAGACCGATTGCCTGCAATAGCTCTAAAGCTGAATAGATATCAAGAAAAGATTCAGGACTCTCATCAATCTTTTTAAACATTTTATAATAGTTGTCCATCTCTTCAGCAAATTTTGTGGTCAAGTCAAACCGAAGCATTTGTTTTTGCGGCGTTATTTCCTTGCCCGATGAATATAAATCAGAAGAAACCCAGTCATTAAAGCATTGAGACATTCTTATTTTAAAAAACTGCTTTCTTTTGCTCTTTAAGGATTTTACGACACCGGCTATTTTAACGTAAGGATAAAACCAGTATACAATTAGCATGGGAATAATTATGATAAACCAAAACCAATCATCAGGCCTTCTTTTATCTGAAAGATAATTATCAACGATTGGTATCAGGCACCCAAAAGTTAACACAACGCTTCCGACAACAGCATATGTTCCAATTAAAGACAACCACTTTTCCAGCCCTATTGTTTTTATCGGCGACAAGGGGTTAATGGAGAGGTCTTCCATATCGCATATTCTATTAAGCGTGACCAAAGAGCTGAGAAGGAGACATATGATCGGTGATACAATAAGGACAATGAAAGCAACAAAAATATAATCTATTTTCAAGATATTAAAATCTGTCTTAGTTGCGTAATAATCAAACACAATGACTAACGAAAATATAATCAGGGCAAGACAAAAATGCAGCGGGCTCCTGAACCTTATGGCTACCCATTCCTCAAGTTTCCTGATGGAAACAGGACGTTTGTCTTCCAAATCACTCTTTTCGTCTTCTTTATGAAATTCCATTATACTTACAAGTTCGCCTAATGACATAATTGTTCTTTCTGACATAATACGCAAGCCTATCAGAGATAAAATGGTGAGAGTGGCAATAAGAAATAATACCGCTAAATCATGAGAAGGGGAAGACGGGTTTTGGATAAAAGGTCCCAAAAGTGCCCAAACATAGATAAAAAAGAATCCAAAAAGTGTAGCCTTCCAGAAATAGGGAATCCCATTTAATTTTGGTATCTTAGAAAGACAAGCAACAGGGTATGGCGCATGTCTGTTAACCCGCTTAATCATGTCATATCCCTCTACTACTATCGGTGCATATCTTGCGTTTTTGTCTTTCTTCCTTGTTTTTTGATAATTTTCAGCATCTGAGAACAAAACCCGCCCATCCAGTTCGCATATATCTTTTAGTTCTATCATTTTATTTTCAGGAATAATATCAGATTCAAAAAAACCTTTCTTATCTCTTTGAATAGCTCTTTCATCAATGCTTTTTAAATATTTTTTATGCCATAAATAAAATGGCAAAATTACTAAAGCAATCAAAGCGAGAAAAGGCAAACCAAAGTAGATTAAATATTTCATTTTTAATTTTTTGTGAAAACTCAAAATTTCAACCTGCCTTTTCTTTTTCGGTATCTCTTTTAACTTTTTGTTAACTTCAAGAAATAAGGGGTCATCCGTTTTCGTCAAAATCAGTTTTAACTGCAAGAACTGTTCTTGTGACAAATCATATCTTTTTAATTTATAATTGGCTTTGGCTCTTAAATAAAGCATGTCTTTCCTGTTTTTATCTGTTAGTTCTCCTTTCCTTTCCTTGTCAATTTTATTTAACAGTTTCAATAATAACTCTGTATCAGAATTTGAACCTGACACTAAGTTAGATGCTACAAGCCCTTTTAAGTGAAAGATGAGTCCTCCGTGTTCGCGATCTTCTATTGCATAAACATTGCTCAACTTGTCTGTTTGTTTTTGTGCCAGATCATATCTTTTTAATTTAGAGTTAGCTTCGAACTGCCAACGCAGAATCTCTTTTCTCTCGTCAAATGTCAGGTTGTCTCGTTCATTCATTTTATCCAGGAACGTTAACAGGAATTTTGTATCAGAATCAGAGCCTGACAATAAGGTAGATGCTACAAGCTCTGTTAAATAAAAGATGAATCCTTCCCCTTCAGAGTCTTCTATTGCATAAACATTGCTCAACTTGTCTGTTTGTTTTTGTGCCAGGTCATATCTTTTTAATTTAGAGTTGGCATCCCTCTGCAAACGCAGAATCTCTTTTCTCTCGTCAAATGTCAGATTGTCTCGTTCATTCATTTTATCCAGGAACGTTAACAGGAATTTTGTATCAGAATCAGAGCCTGACAATAAACTTGACCCTTCAAGTTCGGTTAAAAACCTTTTAAATTCATCCCCCTTAGATGACTCGATTTCAGAAATCGTCGAACTGTTCTTTTCTTTCCATGCCTCATAGCCTACCTCTTCTTTGCTATCTTTAGCAATCCCATTAACAGAAAAGAAACAAAAGGTTGAAAAAACCAGAGCTAAAGCGACCCAATTTATTACCTTTTGCTTATCTATAGTGGCGGCACCATAATCGAGCAAAACCTCCTCTCCGGCAGAACGGGCAAAGAGAAGTTTTGTTCGTGGCAGGAACTTGTTAATCATATCAACACCTCCTTGTGTCGAATGTATTCCTTATGATGAAAGGCAAGATCCCTGGTGATGAAACACGGCGGCAGACACTTATCCTATGGATAAATTAACAGTTGTCTGAGATGAGAAGATTCTGAAGAAGAGGCCGATAAATAATCACTCTTTATGCTACTGAGTATAGAAGATTAACCATCGTCCAGTGGTAGATTTCGTGCAATCAACAATTTTTTTAAATATATATAGTTTTCACCTAAGATGTCAATAGTTTTTTGCTGTCTTTGACAGGTTTTCTAGCACTATTTTTCAGGATTCCGGCAAGAAACGCGAGAAGCTCAGGTCCGACTAAAAAAGCAATGAACGCCTGGAGAAAAGAAAAAGCCATGAATAAACTTACCAGTGGCACGATTCAATTTGCATTAAAGCCAGCGCCTGACTTTTTGTTTATAATCGAGATACGATTTACAAAAAATCCTTTCAAGGTTTTGTTCTTCAAAGCGGATAAAAAAAACATCCATAATAATGATAAAACTGATCGGGAAAACAAATGTGAGCAGTGACCCTAAAAAAATCGTAAGGCCCACCAGTACCATTGATAGACCAAGATACATCGGGTTGCGGCTCGCAAGAAAGGGGCCCTGGGTCACCAGTTTTGCAGGATTTTCATAGGGCTTTACTGTTGTTTTGTCTTTTTTAAAAAGGTAATAGGCCCAAAGGGTTAGTCCCAGGCCAAAAATAATCAGTATGATTCCTGAATAGTGATAAGGCGGTTTAATTATCTTTTTACCAGGAGATAGTAAATACAATACGACAATATGTATGATAAATATCACAAATAATTTCGGCGGAAAAATTCTAAATTTCATTTTACGGGCTCCCCGCAGTATCTTACATTAAACAAAAACCCCTTGCAACTTACTTATTTATACGGGACTACTTGCATCACTTTCTCAGTTGACAAAGAAAAAGATAATACGGTATATATTAAATATATCATTTTTCTTAAAGAGAAAGGGTCCTGCATATGCCCTCTTCATCCAGAAAAGATAAGAAACCTTCCCCGCAAGAAATCTATCACGATATTGCAACCGCCTACAATCCGGAGCCGGACTACACAAAGCCTCTTCATAAAATTCCATTGAGGAAACGGAACAGGATGTTTGACCGGATGGTCTTTCTCTACGGCAAAAAAAAGGCAAATGAATGGATGCCGGAGCTAAGACGTATCCTCAAGGTTCACCATGCCCATAAGCCCGATAAACTGATTAAAAAAGAAAAAGATTATGACCCCAAGGAGCTTTTTACGGAAAAAGATATAATTCTAATTACCTACGGCGACATTATCAAAAGCAGAAAAGGCATTACACCCCTTCAAACACTGCATCAAACTATCAAGAAATACAACCGGGGTGCCATTAATTCGATTCATATTCTTCCCTTCTTTCCCTATTCCTCAGACAGGGGATTTGCTGTTGTGGACTATAATCAGGTTGACCCGAATCTCGGCACATGGCAGGACATTCTGGAGATGGATAAGGATTACAAGCTCATGTTTGACGCTGTCGTCAATCACTGCTCTTCAAGGAGTGATATGTTCAAGGAATTTTTAAACGGCGACCCTCAATTCAAGGATTTTTTTATTGCCTACAAATCTCCCAGTGATCTTACTCCTGACCAGCGAAGCAAGATCTTTCGTCCAAGGACATCGGATATTCTCACAAGATTCGATACGTTTGACGGCCCGCGGTATGTCTGGACAACATTCTCTGCGGACCAGGTCGACCTTAACTTCAGAAATCCGGCAGTCTTGATGGCAGTCCTCGAAGGCTTACTCATGTACGTGCGACATGGAGCCAATCTTCTTCGGATGGATGCAGTGACCTATATATGGGCGGAACCGGGGACTGAGTCTGTGCATCTGCCGCAAACGCATGAGATTGTTAAACTCATGCGAGACGTTATGGATGCGGTTGCGCCCGAAGTAGCCATTATTACAGAGACAAATGTTCCCCATAAACAAAATATTTCCTATTTCGGTAATGGTTATGATGAGGCGCACATGGTCTACAACTTTGCCCTGCCACCGCTCGTTCTACACACTTTCTATCGGGAAGATGCCACAGCCCTTTCCAAGTGGGCAGAGGAGCTCAAAAACCCATCCAAGAATGCCACTTTCTTCAATATGCTGGATACCCATGACGGAATCGGGCTTATGGGGGTTAAGGGAATTCTCTCTCAGGAAGATATCGATTTCATCATCAAAAATGCAAAAAAACGCGGAGCATTTATTAATTATAAAATGACAAAAGATAGAACCCATGAGCCCTATGAAATCAACTCGACCTGGTGGAGCGCCCTTAACAACGATAAAACAGGTGAAGATATTGATCTTCAGATCAAGCGTGCTCTGGCCTCAAGGAGCATTTCCCTTGTAATCCAGGGTGTGCCGGCTGTTTATATCCATGGTATATTCGGAACCCAAAATGACCATAAACTCGTCAAGAAGACCAAAGTGAACCGCGATATCAACCGGGGAGCGATCGATCCCAGGGATATTGAAAAGCAGCTTGAAAACCCAAAATCCAAATTCTCCCGCATACGGAGACTTGCAAGCCCTATCTATGAAATACGCTCAAAGGAACGCGCCTTTCATCCCCACGGGAAGCAAAAAGTTCTCATGCTCTCACCATCTGTTTTTGCGGTCTTTCGGACCTCTCCCGAGGGAAACCAGCATATCCTGGCCATGACCAATGTGACCGGCAGGATCTGCAAAATAGAAATTCCCCTTTCCAGGCTTAATACAAAAGAAAAGCGCTGGTTCGACCTTGTAGGCAAAAAAGAGTGGAAGGCCGAGGATAACAAACTCTCTCTTACCCTGAAGCCTTATCAGATTATCTGGCTTAAGCCCGTAAAAGAGATAAAAAAGTAAAAAGCCCTCTGCAACCTTTTTGCTCACAGAGGGTTTTCTCTCTCTCCCATTTCTTAATAAAATCAGCTTTTCCCCTGGAAAATTCCCGGTTTCACAATAATAAAATAGGTGGAGGATCGACATGATTTTCCTTACACTATCTATCAAATAGTGGTATAATATAGAATAAAAACAAGCGATGGGGGGAGAAAATGGGAACAAGTTATAAAGACCTCGGTCTTGCAAACACAAGGGAGATGTTTGAAAAGGCAATGAAGGGGGGATACGCAATCCCTGCATATAACTTCAATAATATGGAACAGATGCAGGCCATTATTCAGGCATGTGTGGAGACAGAGTCACCCGTTATCCTTCAGGTATCCTCCGGAGCACGAAAATACGCTAACCAGACCATACTTCGCTATATGGCAGAAGCTGCTGTTCAGTACGCAAAAGAGCTCGGAAAAGAGATTCCCATTGCGCTTCATCTCGACCACGGGGATACCTTTGAGCTTGCGAAAAGCTGTATAGAGACGGGATTTTCATCGGTCATGATCGACGGTTCCCATCATTCCTATGAAAAAAATATCGAGCTTACAAGGAAGGTTGTCGACTACGCTCACAAACTTGATGTCACCGTAGAGGGTGAGCTCGGCGTCCTGGCCGGTGTCGAAGACGAGGTTTCCGCGGAAAAATCGACCTACACAAAACCCGAAGAGGTAGAGGATTTTACCAAAAAAACAGACGTCGATTCCCTTGCTATCTCTATCGGCACATCCCACGGCGCAAACAAGTTCAAGCCCGAGCAGTGCACCAAGAATAAAGACGGCGTTTATATCCCGCCAGAGCTTCGCTTTGATATCCTTGATGAATGTGCCAAGAGGCTTCCGGGATTTCCGATTGTCCTGCACGGTTCCTCTTCTGTTCCCCAGGAGCTTGTTGCAATCATTAATGAACACGGTGGTGCCCTTAAAGATGCTGTGGGCATTCCTGAAGAGCAGCTCCGAAGGGCCGCAAAATCATCCGTTTGCAAGATCAATATCGACTCTGACGGCCGTCTTGCCATGACAGCCGCAATCAGAAAGGTTTTTGTTGAAACCCCTGCTGAATTTGACCCGAGAAAATATCTCGGACCGGCGCGGGAATCTCTAAAAGAGCTATACAAGCATAAAATTGTTCATGTGCTCGGTTCGAACGGCAAGGCATAACTACATAGCCTGAAGAAAAAATAATCAAAAGCACTATCCAAAGAATCCCTTTCTCATATTATCACCCCTACGCCCTATTATTATTTTCTTGAGCATAATCAGATTTTATTATAGGGTATTTAAAATCAATCTCTAATCAGAGAAAACCCTTGAGAGAGGGATCATTATCAAAAAATTCTTTTGGCAATCCACAAGGAGATCAATATGAAGCGGCTTTTATTTTTCGTATTTTTTTTGCTTTTTTTCTGCACTCACAGCTTTGCCGATACAATCATTTTAAAAAACGGTGACCGGTTGACCGGCAAGGTGGTGCGGCTCGAAAAGGAGAGAAAACTGCTTTTCAAGTCTGACATGTTAGGTGATATCACTCTGGATACATCCAAGATCAAGAATTTCAAAACCGATGAGCCGATCGAAATTCATCTCCAGGACGGCACGGTTATAAAAGCCAGGGTAACCTTTGACGGAGAAGGGTTTTTCAAGATCGAAAAAGAGGAACAGAAAGAACCAAAAACCTTTGCTGTCAAGGATGTTAAAAAGATCAATCCCCGCAAAGAAATATGGAGCGGGAATCTAACCGTCGGGTTTAAAAGCTCAAAAGCGGATTCGCTGGATGAGAGCTTAACGGTTGATGCTAAAATCAGGCGAAGGACTGAAAAGAGCCGGACAAGGCTGGAAGGCTATTACTTTTTTGCCCGCGAAAGAGATATAGGTGAAACAAAAAAGAGAACCACAGATGATTACTTGATGCTTGATTTCCAGCACAACCAGTTCTTCACGAAAAAAATCTACGGCTTTGGCAACAGCAGATATACAAAAGATAATGTCGAATTGCTCGATTATCGAATCATCTCAGGGCTCGGCGGAGGCTATCAGTGGATTGATATAGAAAAGATAGAATTCGCTACGGAGGCGGGTCTTGCATATTTAGCCGAGTCATATAAATCGACCAATCCTGATACAGGCCTGGCGGAGGATACCAAGAATGAAGAGCCCTCAATGCAGTTGGGATATAACCTTGAGTTAGACCCTGTTGAAAGAGTTAAGTTTTTATCCAAATTAAAATACTACCCCAGCATGAATAAGTTTTCAGACTATTTTCTTAACTGGGACGGCGAGCTTCGGATCACGCTGAAAAGGCCGATTTATGCCACCTTTAAAGCTCTTCTCGACTACGATGCAACACCGGTTGACAGGGCTTCAAGCACAGATATTAAGTATCTTTTTGGCCTTGGGGTTAACTTTTAAGTCTATATTTATATAATATTCATAATAAACAAAAGTCCTCAATGAGCGCCCGGAAAAGTCGTCGGGGCGTCCTTCTCTGAAGACTTTCATGGACAAGCAAGAAAATCACTGCCTATCCCCCCTTCCCCTTTAAAATACTTGATTTTTATACCTTTTTATGGTATTATCAATGCCGGCAAATCAAAAGAAAACCTAGGAATAATAAGGCGAGCATTGTTTTACAAGGAGAATCTTATGGCAAACAATCTCTTTATCACTGCTACCGAGGCAAAGAGCGGGAAATCGCTCATATGTCTCGGCATGATGGAGATGCTTTTGCGCAAAGTTGACAGGGTCGGCTTTTTCCGTCCCCTTATTGAGGGAAATGCGGATCGAAAAGATCTTGATCGTGATATCAACCTTATTTCATCTCGTTTTAAACTGGAAATTCCTCTTGAAAAGATGTACGGCTACACCAAAGCAGAGGCTGAGAAGCTGATCTCTCGCGGGAAGAAAGAAGAGGTGCTTGAAGGAATTATGAAGAAATATGACCAGCTGGAGGAAATGTGTGATTTTATCTTATGTCTGGGTACTGACTTTGCCAGCTCCTCTGCTGCCTTTGAATTCGATATCAATGCTGAAATCAGCAAGAACCTTGGATGCCCGGTTCTGCTCGTGGCCAATGCCTATCACAAGAGCGTGGAAGACACACACCGTTCTATTGAAATGACCCTTGAATCTCTGGAAGAAAAAGGATGCCTTACAATTGCCACGATCGTTAACCGGACAAGCCCAAAGGACGAAAAAGCTGTTATCAAGCTTCTGAAAGACAAGAAACTCATCAAAGACCAGTTGATCTACTCCATACCGGATGAACCGTTTCTCGATTGCCCCACCATAGGAGAGATTGCCAAAATTTTGAATGCTGAGATCCTTCGTGGAGAAGAAGAACTGAACCGCCATGCTTATTGTTTTTCAGTGGCGGCTATGCATTTACCCAACCTTTTACCAAGAATAGAGCGCGGCGCACTCGTTATCACACCCGGAGACAGGGCGGATGTCATTGTCGGCTGCCTTGCAGCAGTCTCATCCAAAGCCATGGAGAATATTGCAGGCATCCTTCTCACAGGCGGCTTAAAACCCGAAAAAGCCATATGGAATATTATCAAAGATATTGCAAAAAACATCCCCATTCTCAGCGTCAAGGAGAACACCTTTCCAACTGCCAAGACTGTTGCTAATATCCATTCCAGAATATCACCAGGCAACGAGCGGAAGATAACCAAGGCCCTGGCGATTTTTGAAAAGAACATTGATCTGGCCGCACTTGGAGAAAAAATCATCACCACCAGGACCTCCACGTTAACCCCTATGATGTTCGAATACGAGCTTCTGCAAAAAGCAAGGAAAAACAGGCAGCATATCGTCCTGCCCGAGGGAGAGGAGGAAAGGATACTTCGCGCCTCTGAAATACTCCTCAGTCGAGAGATTGTCGATATAACCCTCCTTGGAAATGAAGAGCTGATACGGGAAAAAACAGCCCAGCTGGGGCTTCACCTGGAAAATGCTCAGATTATCGAGCCTTCCAAGTCCGATCATTTTGAAGATTATGTTAAGACCTATTATGAATTAAGAAAACACAAGGGCATCACAGAAGACAACGCCCGCGACAGCATGTCCAGTGTAAGCTATTTTGGAACCATGATGGTCCGTAAAGGTCACGCTGACGGTATGGTGTCAGGTACAGTTCACAGCACAGCTGCTACAGTCCGTCCGGCCCTTGAAATCATCAAAACCAAGCCCGGTTTTTCCATTGTTTCAAGCGTATTTTTCATGTGTCTGGAAAACAGGGTGCTTGTTTACGGAGACTGTGCTGTCAATCCAAACCCAGATGCGAAACAGCTGGCTGAAATAGCACTCAGTTCTGCACAGACCGCAAAGGCCTTTGGCGTTGAGCCTTATGTGGCTATGCTTTCCTATTCAACAGGTGAATCGGGCACGGGAGAAGATGTAGACAAGGTCAGAGAAGCGACCAGAATCGCTAAAGAAACAGCCGCAAAATCCTATCCTGACTTAAAGATTGAGGGGCCTATCCAGTATGATGCTGCGGTTGATCCTTCGGTAGCTAAAACCAAGCTGCCCGAAAGCGATGTCGCGGGAAAAGCCACAGTTTTTATCTTCCCTGACCTGAATACAGGGAACAACACATACAAGGCCGTTCAACGATCAGCCAATGCTCTGGCCATCGGCCCTGTGCTTCAGGGGCTCAAACACCCTGTGAACGATTTGAGCCGTGGATGTACAATTCCGGATATCGTCAATACTGTCGCGATTACAGCAATCCAGGCACAATCAGAAAAGGAATAGGAATTGTTATGAAAATACTTGTCATCAACTCCGGAAGCTCTTCCATCAAGTATGAGCTGTTTGATATGACTCATCATAGGGTAATGGCTTCAGGCGTGGCTGAAAAGATTGGTGAAGATACCAGTATTCTTACCCATAAGACAATTCTAGAAAGTGGTGAATCTGTAAAAAAGTCAAACGAGGAAAAGATTAAAGATCATCAAGAAGGACTGAACCGAATCGTCGATTTCCTGCTTGATCCGGAACACGGGGTTATTCAGGACAAATCGGAAATTTCAGCCGTAGGCCACCGGGTGGTTCATGGCGGGGAGACCTTCCATTCGACCACGATTATCGATGACAAGGTTATTGAAGCCATCAGGGAAAATATTCCCCTTGCCCCTTTGCATAATCCCCCCAATCTGGAGGGAATTGAAGTCGCCAGGACCATTTTTCCTGATTCGCCTCAGGTAGCGGTGTTTGATACAGCCTTTCATCAAACCATTCCAAAAAGAGCGTTTCTCTATGCCGTTCCTTATGAGCTATATAAAAAGGACTATGTGCGCCGATATGGTTTTCACGGAACATCTCATGCCTATGTTGCTGAAAAAGCTGCCGATTACATGGAAAGGCCCTTCAATGAATTGAGCATCATCACGATTCACCTGGGAAACGGGGCAAGCATGGCCGCCGTTAAAAACGGGAACTGCATCGACACGAGCATGGGAATGACCCCTCTGGCAGGGCTTGTGATGGGAACCCGCTGCGGTGACATTGACCCTGCGCTCCCTTTTTTCCTAGCAGACCATCTGGGAATGTCTCTCAAAGATATTGATACGCTTCTCAATAAAAAGAGCGGACTTAAGGGGATTTGCGGAACAAATGACATGCGCGAGGTGATTGAGAAAAAGAACAAGGGAGACAAACAGGCAGAGATCGCTCTCGATGTTTACGCCTACCGCATAAAAAAATATATTGGTGAGTATTTTGCGGCACTGGGAAGCCTTGACTGTATCGTGTTTACAGCAGGCATAGGAGAAAACTCTCCTGATATCCGCGAGCTCTCATGTCAGGAACTGGAGAATCTGGGAATAAAGATCGATTTGGAAGAAAACAAGAAAAAAGAAAAAGGGATCCGGGAAATCAACACTCCGGACAGTAAGATCAAAATCCTCGTGGTTCCGACAAACGAGGAGTTGAAGATTGCACAGGAGACAAAAAAGGTTATTGAAAATACCGGGTGAGTCGGAACAATTAAGTTTTTATGGTATAATAATTTTTAGCGGGTTATAATCCTAACTTATTAAAAGGGGGTGTGACAATTGTCAGGTGAAAAGAAATTTCTTGTTAATGTAGGAATGAGGGATATGCCCTTTCCGCTTAAGGTGGTGTCCAAAACCGAGCCGGAAGGTCAAACCACCATTGCCAATATTTCCATAGAAGCTCGCATCATGCAGGAATTTGAAGCACGCTGGATTGACAGGTTTATTCAAATTGTTCACAAGCATCACGAACGCTTAGGAACAAAGACCATCGGAGAAAACATCCTCGACTACATGGAAGCGCTGAAAGCCAAGAATGTGAGAATAGATTTTGACTATCCCTTTTTTATTGAAAAAACAACTCCCGTTTCCAAAGAAAAGTGCCTTGTGAAATATCAGTGCACCTATTCTGCAAGAGTATCAACTATAGAAGAGGCGCCCAAAATTATCTTTAAAATGAACATCCCCTGTATCACCACCTATCCTGCCTCTGATATCGAAACCAAGGGGGGATTGTTTGCCCAGTTGAGTATTTTAACCGTAGAGATTGAGTCCAAGGATGATATTTATCCGGAGGATCTTGTCGATTTAGTAGACAAGCACTCATTATCCCCTGTTTACTCTTTTTTAACCGAAGAAGACCAGCTTTCCATTATCCACAAAGCCCATTCAGAAAAGAAAACAAGCGTGGTGGTGATAGACCATATAAAAAGTGATCTTGCACATAATCGCAAGATTGAATGGTATGCGGTAAGGGCTTCAAATTATGGAATGCTTCATTCCTACAACACATTTATAGGAACCGAGAAGGGCAGCTGGATCCCTTTCAGTGGATATGACGAATAGATATAAAATCGTGTAACGATTTAAAATTAAAAAAGCCCCTGTTGATTTTATTAACCGGGACTTTTAAATCCCTTCATTTATAATTTTGTAATATTTTCCCACCTCCTCTTTCAATATCTTTTCATACAAACATCTCTCCATCTATCTCTTTTTTTTATCAAGCGCGGAAGCAACTGCAAAGAAAATATGAGACCGGGCTTAAAAAAACTTCAGTCATAGAACCAAGTTTTTCTTGCACCTATAAAAAAAAGCTATATTATTATATGAAACAAAACAACCTAAAAAGGGGGGAGAAAGCATGAAAAAACCAGTGCCTAAGTTAACACAGCATATATGGATCATTGTGCTGGCGGTTTTTCTTGCTGTCATCGCCACGAGCTGCGCTTCAGTGTCTGAACGAATACCGCGATCCGAAGAGTTAAGCCGAATTGCACAGATTCCCGGCATTCCCAGGGCTAGAACTTGGGGGGACGCAGAACCGCCCTTTGCTAAAGAATGGCCCACGTTAAAAAAGGCTGAACTGGAGACCAAGTTTCCGGGAATAATGAGGACACAGCACAATTACCTTGCCATTTCCGGAGGCGGGCAGAACGGCGCGTTCGCCGCAGGACTGCTTGTAGGCTGGTCCAAGGCGGGCGACCGCCCGGAATTCACCCTGGTAACAGGCGTCAGCACCGGTGCACTCATAGCCCCTTTTATTTTTCTCGGTCCTGATTGGGACGATAAGCTCAAGCAAGTCTACACAACAATCAGTGAAGAAGACATCTTTAATAAGCGTGGTCTCCTAAGAGCTGTTCTCAGCGATGCAGCAGCCAACACAGAGCCTCTGCAAGCACTTATTGCTAAATATTTTGACAAAGAAGTTATGAAAAAAATCGCTGCTGAGCACCGCAAGGGGCGGCGTCTTTTCGTAGGCACAACGAATCTCGATGCCGGCAGGCCGGTCATCTGGAGCATCAGCGCAATCGCTGACAGCGGCCACCCCAAGGCATTGGAGCTTGTTCGTAAAGTATTACTGGCCTCAGCATCCATACCCGGTGCTTTTCCGCCCGTATATATCGAGGTAGAAGCAAACGGTCATCGCTTTAAGGAGATGCATGTAGACGGCGGTACTGCCTCTCAGGTTTTTCTCTATCCTTCGCAGCTCGACTGGACAATAGTCTTAGATAAGCTCGAAGCAAAGGAACGACCTCACGTCTATGTCATCAGAAATTCCTTTATCGAGCCTGATTTAAAAACCGTCGAGCCCAAGTTCCTTTCGATTGCAAGCCGCTCCATAGAGTCGTTGATAAGGACGCAGGGCATCGGTGATCTTTATAAGCTTTATGCTGATGCCAGACGGGACGGGCTTGATTTCCACCTGGCTTATATACCGGATAGTTTTGAAATGAAGCCAAAGGGGACATTTGACCAGGCTTATATGAAGCAACTTTATGAACTGGGATACAACATGGCAAAAAACGGTTATCCCTGGGAAAAAGCACCCCCGGGTTTTGAGCTTGATTAATTTTTTATTACCTTTGTGATATCAGATGATTTTTGGACAGTCTGTTTACTAAGGAAACTCGAAACCGGGAGGCGTCTTTTTTCGAGCAAGAAAGGGGGTTTATCATGAAGTTTCGATTACTTTTAGTTTTACTCATAGGACTTGTTTTTATTGCTTCACCACTTACTGCTGCTGATACTCCTTCTGGTGAAGTGTCGTTAAAATTTACCACGGTTGCACTTGGAATGGGACACTCAAAGGGTGAGGGTACGCTTACCTTCAAAGGGAAAGAATACCCTTTTACAGCAGTGGGCCTCAGCTATGGCAATGTGGGCATTTCAACTGTAAAATATAAGGGAAGTGTATACAACCTGAAAAAGGTCTCCGACTTTTCCGGAAAGTATTTCGGCGGTCAGGTCGGATTAGCTACGGGTGGGGGAGACGCTGGTTTGAGGGTAACAAACGACAAAGACGTTGTGTTAGTCCTCACCGGCTCCACAGAAGGTATGGAAGCAAAACTCGGGACAAAAGGCCTCAAAATTGAACTAAAATAAACAACAACTTCTATGTGAAAGTTATATAAAGCTTGAAGCAGAGCCTGTTTAGATGACAGGCTCTGCAAAGCTCCCCAGCCTCAAAAGAAATACCCTGAATCATTGATCATTCGCCAAATCTTTACAATCGATTCAATGAAGTAAAAGGCCTTCATTATGAAATTAAAACGCTTCATTAAAATAGTTATATTTGCCTTAATTTTTTTCATAAGCATTATTTTGCTTAGCGCTTTTATATCAAGAGGCAAACAGGACCTGAAGGTCTGGCATACAGCAGAGTTTGAACATGAATTTACATCCCGCCTCTACGTTGAAAACTTTACATATCGTGATTACAAGAAGCTGGAAGATAAGCTGTTCGATGAATTAAAGGCAAAAGTCTACCAAAATATTTCAAAAAAGGACCAGCGTCCTTACAATAGATTTTATGAAAAATCTGTGCTTCATCCAGATAGTTTCCCCAGTAACTGGAACCGGTCATTTGAGCTTATCCCAGAGACGATCAAGGGGGGGGTCTTCCTGATCCACGGTTTATCAGATTCCCCTTACAGTTTAAGAAAAATTGCAGAGGTTTTCTATCAGCAGGGGTTTTATGTTCTCTGTCTCCGTATGCCGGGTCATGGAACCGCGCCATCCGGTCTTCTCACAGTCCATTATAATGATTGGCTGCATGCAGTGGATATCGGAACACGCCACGTCAATAAAATAATCGGCAGCAATAAACCATTTTACATGGGAGGTTATTCCAATGGCGGCACGCTGACCCTGAGATATATTCTCGATGCAATGGAGGGCGGCAAAAAAGTTCCTGATAAGGTTTTTTTGTTTTCGCCGGCTTTAGGTGTTAGCCCTTTTGCATTCATAGCCAGCTGGCATAAAACGTTAAGTTTTTTGCCATATTTCGAAAAATTCAAGTGGCTCTCAATTCTTCCTGAATACGACCCTTTTAAATACAATTCCTTTCCAAAAAACGCCGGGTATCAAATCTATCGATTAATCAAGTCCGTTAAGAAAAAAATTAACCGTTTTCAGAAAAGCGGGCAAATGAAAGACTTACCTGTCATTATTACTTTTCAATCGGTAGTCGATTCAACCGTCGTCGCACAGGATATTATTACTGAGCTTTATGACAAAATTGATAATTCTGAAAGCGAGCTGGTCTTATTTGATATTAACCGCTATATCGGTCTGGAAGCATTTATCAAAGATATCGGATATAAATCAGTGCTTGATAAGCATTTGAACAACCCCGGTCTCAATTACAATCTAACAATTATTACAAATGAGCACCCTGAATCAAAACAGGTGATGGCATTTACAAAAAGAGCTCATGATGATCGGATCGTCAGGAAACAATTGTCGCTTTTCTGGCCGCAAGGGATTTATTCCCTTTCTCACGTAGCAATCCCTTTTTCTCCGGATGATCCATTGTATGGACAAAGACCTCCTAAAGAATCACCCCTGAACCAGACCTTAGGCTCTTTAATGCCCCGCGGAGAGAATAAACTTCTTCGTGTCCCCATCGGCCAGCTGATGCGTCTGCGCTATAATCCCTTTTTTGATTACTTAAACAAGCGGATTACTTCAGAAATACCCCAATAAAAAGAAAAAGCCTGTCCGAAATGGACAGGCTTTAACTGATTGAACTCATTATAAAATTATCAGTGTTACTAAGATATATCCGAATGGTATTCCTGAAGGCTCTTCACCTCTCCTTTTCCATTCCTGTATTCTGCAACCCCTTTAGCAGCTGCAATCGCCGCAGCAGTCGTTGTGATAAACGGGATTTTGTATTGTATCGCAGCCTTTCGAATGTAAGAGTCATCGGTCACACTGAGTCTTCCGCTCGGTGTATTGACAACGAGCTGAATCTCTCCGTTCTTGATCGCATCAACAATATTGGGACGGCCTTCATGCACCTTCAGGATCGGCTCCGCATCAATACCATGTTCGGCCAGATATTTATGCGTGCCGTCTGTGGCTTTTATTTTAAAGCCGAGTGAAGCAAACTGCCGCGCAACTTCCAGTGCTCCGGCCTTGTCCCGTTCTGTCACGGTAACGAGAACGGTTCCCTCCTGCGGCAGGCGCTGGTTCGCTGCCTCCTGAGATTTATAGAAAGCAAGCCCGAAGTTTTTAGCCATTCCGAGAACCTCACCGGTAGAACGCATCTCGGGACCGAGCAGGGGATCGACCTCAGGGAACATGTTAAAAGGAAAAACAGCCTCTTTCACACCGAAATGAGGAACCGGCTTTCGCTGCAAATTGAGATCACCCAGTTTTTTTCCAAGCATCACCTGTGTGGCAAGCCTTGCCATCGGAATGTTACAGATCTTGCTCACCAGCGGAACAGTCCGGCTTGCCCGCGGATTGGCTTCAAGGATATACACCTTATCTTTAGCAATGGCATACTGAATGTTCATAAGGCCGACAACTTTGAACTCTACAGCAATTTTCTTCGTATATTCCTCGATGGTATCAATGTGTTTCTGCGAAATACTGACAGGCGGGATAACACATGCGGAGTCTCCCGAATGAACACCGGCAAGTTCGATATGTTCCATGACCGCAGGGACAAAGGCGTCACTGCCGTCTGCTATGGCATCCGCTTCAGCCTCTATGGCATCCTCAAGGAACTCTTCAATAAGAATCGGCCGATCGGGTGAGAACTCAACCGCCGCTGAGACATATTCCTGCAGCATCGTCTTGTCATAAACCACCTCCATGCCCCGCCCTCCCAGAACATATGACGGACGTACGATGAGCGGATAGCCGATCTGTTCAGCAATCTTAAAAGCATCTTCCACCGAGCCGGCCATGCCTGATTCTGGCTGAGGTATGCTTAAGTCTCTCATGATCTGCCGGAACCTGTCCCGGTCTTCGGCAAGGTCGATGGTCTCAGGGCTTGTACCGAGAATCTTTACCCCTTCCCTTTCAAGCTCGCCTGCAATGTTAAGGGGTGTCTGTCCGCCGAACTGAACGACCACTCCCTCGGGTTTTTCTTTCTCGTAGATGGACAGCACATCTTCCACGGTGAGCGGTTCAAAATACAACTTGTTCGAGGTATCATAGTCAGTGGAAACCGTTTCGGGATTGCAGTTGACCATGATAGAGTCATAACCTTCGTCTCTAATGGCAAAGGCCGCATGAACACAGCAGTAGTCAAATTCGATCCCCTGGCCTATCCGGTTGGGGCCGCCGCCAAGAACCATGATCTTTCTTGTTTGACTTACATCCACCCTGTCCGGGGCATTGTATGTCGAGTAATAATAAGCCGCATTCTCCACACCGCTTACAGGCACAATATCCCAGGCTTCGACAACACCCAGCCTGGTGCGTTTTGCCCTTATCTCGGACTCCGGAACATCGAGAATCTTAGAGAGATATTTATCGGCAAAACCGTCCTTTTTGGCCTGAACAAGAAACTCGTCCGGCAGCAGTTTACCCTTATGCTCCAGTATTCTCTCTTCAAGCTCCACCAGCTCCTTCATCTGCTCGATGAACCAGGGCTTGATATAGGTCCGCTCGTAAAGAGTCTGAATGTCAGCACCTTTACGAAGCGCCTCGTACATGATGAACTGCCTTTCGCTGGAAGGCTCTCCGAGCATTTCCATAAGCCTGTCTAAAGGCATTGCATGAAAGTCCTTTGCAAAGCCCAGGCCGTGGCGGCCGTTTTCAAGCGAACGGATCGATTTCTGGAAGGATTCTTTATAGGTCTTTCCGATACTCATGACTTCACCGACCGCACGCATCTGGGTACCGAGCTTATCCTCGACACCCTTGAATTTTTCAAAGGCCCAGCGCGCGAACTTAACGACCACGTAATCCCCCGAAGGGGTGTACTTTTCAAGGGTCCCGTCCCTCCAGTATGGAATCTGGTCCATTGTGAGGCCGCCGGCCAGCAGAGACGAGACCATGGCAATGGGAAATCCCGTGGCCTTTGAGGCAAGTGCCGATGAGCGCGAGGTTCTGGGATTGATCTCGATAACGACCACCCTGCCCGTTTTCGGGTCATGGGCAAACTGGATATTGGTACCGCCGATAACTTTTATCGCATCGACAATATCATAGGAATATTTCTGGAGACGCTCTTGAAGTTCTTTATCAATGGTCAGCATTGGCGCAGTGCAGTAGGAATCGCCGGTGTGCACGCCCATGGCATCGACATTTTCGATAAAACAGACCGTAATTTTCTGGCTTTTGGCATCACGCACGACCTCGAGTTCCAGTTCTTCCCATCCCAGCACCGATTCTTCCACTAGTATCTGACCGACAAGGCTGACAGACAGCCCGCGGCTGGCTATGGTATGGAACTCCTCCGCGTTGTACACCATGCCTCCCCCTGTGCCACCCATCGTATAGGCCGGACGAATAACAACCGGGAATCCGAGTTTTTTAACGATCGCCTCAGCCTCTTCTATACTGCAGGCGATCTCGCTTTTTGGCATCTCAATGCCGAGGTGGTTCATTGTCTCCTTGAACGCCAGACGGTCTTCGCCGCGCTCAATAGCATCGATTTCCACACCGATTACTTTGACGCCGTATTTTTCAAGAACACCGTTTTTGGCAAGCTCGGAAGAAAGGTTCAAGCCTGACTGCCCGCCGAGGTTCGGAAGAAGCGCATCAGGGCGCTCCTTTTCTATTATTTCTGTCAAATACTCAAGGTTGAGCGGTTCTATGTAAGTGGCATCTGCCATTCCCGGGTCGGTCATGATTGTTGCGGGATTGCTGTTGACCAGCACGATCTCGTATCCAAGATTTCTGAGGGCCTTACAGGCCTGAGTTCCGGAATAGTCAAACTCACAGGCCTGTCCGATAACAATGGGGCCTGAACCGATAATCATTACCTTTTTGATGTCGTCACGCTTGGGCATATGCGTCTCCTTCAGCTTAAGTGTTCAAAAAATCAATTCTCAGAAAATTCATGAGACTGGTGGGGCAAAGCAAGCCTAAAAAAACCATTTCTACTCAGTAGATTGTGGCAAATCCAAACAAACTCACCCCGATAACGACTGGATATTCATTTTAGAAAAAAAGGAGGTAAAATGCAATGACTTATTTTGCTGTAACAAGGAGAAATTTTTAAAAAGAACTGACAGGAAGAAGTAATACTATAAGTTTTGATATTTCAGAAGATAAAGAAAAAGCCTGTTCAAATCGAACAGGCTTTTATGATAGAACTCATTATAAAATTATGAGTTAGTATTTCTGGCTCCCCAGGCCGGACTCGAACCAGCGACCTGTTTTTCTTCCTAAATACCTCCTCTGTTCGTTTGCGTTCGGCCATTTCCTTTTCCGGTCCCTTGAGCGGAGATTTCTAACATAAGCCGACCATCACCAGCACAGCCGAGACAGAGAGCACAATCCATATCAGAATATTTTTCCCTTCGGCTGATAGCATCCTGAATTCTTTCTCAAACTGCTCTTCCGTTTCCACTGTATCCGTCATTACAAATCAGCCTTTTCTGAAAAATAATGATCTTTCTTTTAAATCTTTCCAGCAACCTCTCCTTTGTTCCGGCCTACCAACATATTCTTCGCTATCGGATAGACATAGAGGAATACAGAAATCAGCAAAAGGATAAGCGAGATAGGATGCGACAGGAATATCATCAGGGAGCCGTCCGACTGAATAAGGCTCTGCCTGAGGGCATATTCTGTCATCGGGCCGAGGACAAGGGCCAGGATAAAAGGTGCCACAGGATAATCGGTCTTTTTGCAGAAGTATCCGAGGATACCGAAAGCGAGAACCTCCCACACCTCGATCATTCCGAAATTCTGCACATAACCGGTCATCAGACAGAAGATAGCGATGATAGGCGTCATGATGGTGAAGGGGGTTTTCAGCACCTTCATCAATAAAGGAACAAGGGAAACCTCAAAGATATAGGCCAGTATATTCACGACGAAGCCGGCGACAATGAGCCCCCATACGAATCTGGGCTGCTCGATGAAGAGACGGGGACCGGGAACAAGACCCCAGATAAGCATCCCGCCCAGAACAATCGCCGCCAGCGGCGAGCCGGGTATGCCGAGTGTCACCATAGGGACAAAAGCACCGGTACTGGCCGCATGATTGGATGATTCCGTAGCCATGACACCCTCAGGAACACCTGTGCCCCACTCCTCTCTTCTCTTGGAAAAAGATTTTGAAAAACCATAAGCCATAAAGGAAGCAGGTGTCGCTCCCGCCCCCGGAAGAACTCCCACCAGAAATCCGAGAACCGTATCTGACAACACCAGTACCTTGTGCTTCATGATCAATCTCAGGGAGTCGGTATAATCCTTCCAGGTAACCTTGGGATAGATGATCTGAGACTTGAGACCCTTCTCTACGGTCACCAGGACTTCTCCGATACCGAACATGCCGACCACCGCCGTCAAAAAGGTGATGGAGTTGTAAAAACCCATATAGCCGAAGGTCACTCTCGGATTGCCGGACACATAATCCATACCCACACAGCTCACGACCAGACCGAAGATCGTCATGATAACGGTCTTGGTAACCGATTTTCCTCCCAATCCGGCAAAGCAGGCATAGGCCAGGACCATCAGAGAGAAAAACTCGGGGGGACCAAATTTCAGGGCATAACTCGCAAGAGGCGGAGCGAGAAAAACAAATCCTATACAGGAGAGTGTTCCGCCGATAAGAGAAGCCGTCGCCGCAGTGAAGATGGCAAGCGCCCCCTGACCCTTCTTCGCCATCGGGTGCCCGTCGAGGCAGGTCGCCGCCGCCATCGGGGTCCCCGGAATATTGAGACTGATGGAGGTGATGGCTCCTCCGGCCGTTCCGGCGTAGTATATCGCGGCGATAAAGATCATCGACGATTCCGGCGGGAGCACAAAGGTGATAGGAAGGAGAACGGCCACACCGTTGAGAGGACCCAGTCCGGGAAGAAGCCCGAATATCATGCCCAGAACAACCCCCATGAAACCGACGAACATGTTGAAAGGGGTAAACGTTACCTGTATCCCCAGTGCAAGATTCGCTAATAAATCTCCCATGAAATGAACTCCTTTTAAAGCAGCTTGTTGAGAAAGCTCTCTGTGATTCCTTTCTCCAGCGTCAGTTTCAGCCCCTTCTCAAAAATATAAAAGAGAGCAGCATTAAAGAGGATGCCTGTGGGGAATGAGAGCTTCCAGGAAAATTTTCCTATCTTCATCATGTAGTAGATGATGTAGAGTGTCGCACCGAGATAAAATCCCAGCCAGGGAATGGTCAGAACAAAGACGGACATCGGCCAGAAGGCCCAGAGAACAGCCTTGAAAGCCTCTAAGGTAACAAATTGTTCGCCGCTCAGACCCTCTTTGAAAACATCTGTTATTTTTGGTATCAGGACGATCAGGCTGCAAATCAGCATGAAAGCGGCCAGATAAAAGGGGAACCAGCCGGAGCCGGGACCCACTCCCTTGACCCATACGATCGGCTGCCTGGTCGCCGGAAAAAGACCTGTTTCTAACATAATGGCAACAGAAAGCATGGCCCAGAAAGTACTCATATAGATTTCGGCTTTTTTCATTGAAGTTATCCTTTCTCGATAGCTTCGTTACGTTTCAACAGCAGGCTTACCTGTGAAAGATTTTTTTCATGACCTTCCTCTTCCCCCGGTGACCTTGCTTTTTTTATTGTCCCCCGGCAATCAGAGCCGAAAGCACTGAAAGCCAGGGGAGCCAGTGAGAGAAGAAGCCAGCAGACGACGGTGATTTATCAGCCAAGCCACTTTGGCTATATAAACCTGAATCAAATTAGTGGATAAGGCCACCCTCCTTCATATACTTAACATGCAGCGCATCATAATCTTCCATCCATTTCTTAAATTCATCCCCGAATATAGGCTCTGAGCCGTCGAGCATGATCTTGCTCACGAATGCCTGCCACTCGGGGGTCGCTATCACTTTTTTGATCAGCTCGGTCATATAGGCAACCTGCCCCTTTGTCACACCCGGGGGCATGAAAAGTCCACGAAGCATTTGATAGGTTGCATCCGGATATCCGAGTTCGGGCATGGACGGAACATTGATGTACCCGACAACTCTCTTCTTATCAAAGGCAACGAGCTGTCTCATATCTCCGGAAAGCGTGTAACCGAGAAATTCCGAAGGGTTATTCACCGTCATATCTATATGGCCGCCGATCAGATTTTTCGCCACTTGCCCTCCGCTCTTGAAGGGGACATATTTTATTTTGGTGCCCGTGGCTTTAGCAAGCATGAGCATGACGATCTGGTCTTCCTGCTTGACGCCTGTTCCGCCGCACTGAAGCAGATTTCCCTTCTTTTCGGCCGCCTTCGCCTCTTCGACAAACTGCGCCAGTGTAAACATGTTCGGATATTTCTTTGTCGATATACAGAGGGCATGCCTGTCCAGGGCCAGCCTGCAGAACGGAGTAGCATCTCTCCAGCTGAAACCGACTTTCGTATGGAGAGGGGTCGTAACGATACTCGACAGACTGACCATGAAGTAATGACCGTCTCCCTTTCTATCGATCAAATATTTCAGACCTACTGTTCCCGAACCCCCTTCCTTGTTGATAACAACAAGCGGCTGCTCGGAAAATTTGTATTTAGCCACCACACTCTGAATGAATCTGCCTATAATGTCCGCCCCGCCTCTGGCGTAGGGAATAACGATGGTAATCGGTTTTTTGGGTTCCCATGCATCGGCACTTCCCAGCATGAAAGGAACGAGAAGCAGTCCGATAATGAGTCCCCAAACCAACGGCGTTTTCTTCTGAACTAAGTTCATTTTTTCCTCCTTTAAGGATCGCACTTTGATACGACACACTAAAAAGTCCTTCACCTCCTTTCCCTGATATTTTCTTCCGGAACATCATGATAAAAAAACATCTCCTCACACCTATCGTATTCGAATTGGAAATCACCTGCCCTTTTTTTTCCCTGAGTCCTGACAGAGCTTCCTGAGAACTGAGGGAATATCTTCGAACTCTTTTGATTTATCCAGAAAAACGATATGCTCCGATTTTAGGGATATTGCTCGAAACCTCAAATCAGGATAATCTCTCAGAATGATAATGGGTGTCCTGGAAGATATTTCATAGAGGTCGATCGCTGTCTCGATCCCGCCTTTTTCAGGAATCTTTATATCCAGTATCACCGCATCCGGTTTCAACTGCTTAAAAAGGTTGATGACCTTCTTATGGTTTTCAGCCATTCCGATGACTTTTATCTTCCCGGTATCCTCGAGAACCGCCTGAAGCCTTGTTCTCACATCTTTCGAATCATCTGCAACCAGCACTTTTATGAATTTGCCCATATTATCTTCTGTTCTTCTGCAATGGATGTGATTTTGAATTAATCTCCAACTTCCTAATTAAACCTTCTCATCACTATTTTCTTTTTCCCCGCTTACCAATATACTCTTTACGGGAAAAGTCTCTCAGAGAAAGTCCTCTCAATTTCAGGTCATCATTCCACGATAAATCGTGTAAGGGATTCCCCTACAATGCGGGGAGAAAAACGGCTAAGGGTTTGAAAGAAAATGGGTTGTTCGAAAAGAGTGGTATGCTGACTGTGGTGTGATGTTCAGGAGCCGGATATCCTAATCGCTGACGAGTTTGTTCTCAAGAGCAAATCTTATCAGCTCGGCTTTGTTTTTGAAGTCGAGTTTTTCATAGAGCCTCGAACAGTAAGTCTCGATAGTCCTGATACTGAGGCCGAGAGATTCGGCTATCTCCTTCGTCGATTTGCCCGATGCCATGAGGCAGAGTGTCTGAAGCTCACGGTCCGAAAGACACTCAAGCGGCAACAAATCCGCATCCCCCTTTATCTTTTGCAGGGCCAGCTCCTCCGACACATCAGGACACAGGTACATCTTTCCTGCATGTAACCTATGCACCGCATTGACAAGCTCCTCCGACGCAATATTCTTGACAAGATATCCCATGGCCCCGGCACGGAAAAGACGGAGCGCATAGTGCTTGGGGAGGTGAACCGTCAGAATGAGGATAGGGAGTTTAGGGAAAAACTCGTGTATCTGCTTTGTCGCATCCAAGCCGTCCATATCAGGCATGGAGATATCGAGAATAAGCAGGTCGGGTTTGTTTTTCTTTATCTTCTGTAACGCCTCTCTTCCCGTAGACGCCTCGTCCACGACCTTGATGTCAGGTGTTTCATCGAGAAGCCGTTTCAGCCCCTCCCGGACTATCTGATGGTCATCTGCAAGAACAACATTTATCATATCTAACCTTTATTTTTCACATCAAACAGCGGTACGGTTGCCGTGATGCGCGTTCCCTTCCCCCGCCTGCCCTTGATCTCCAGCTGGCCGCACAGAATCTTGGCGCGTTCGAACATTCCCGCAATACCAGAAGAGTAAGGATCCATGATTTTTTTGGTGTCGATCCCGACCCCATTGTCAATAATCTGGAGCTTCAGCATGTCGTCCTTTTCTATAAGCTCGATAACAACAGAAGAAGCCTCGGAATGCCTGGCCACGTTTGTCAGCGACTCCTGGACAATGCGGTAAAGAGGGGTCTCAATATGACCCGCCAGGCGCTTCGTGTTCAGGCCGAACAGAGTGATGCACTCTATCTTCGAACGGTTCTTGAACTCGTCCACAAGCCATAATACCGCCGCCTCCAGCCCCATATCGTCGAGAATCGAAGGCCTCAGGTCGAAAGATATCTCTCTCACCTCGTCGATGAGCCTGTCCACCGAATCGCACATCCCGGTGAGAACATTTTTCAGCGACGACCTGTCCCTGACACTGCTTTTAAAGATATGGTCCTTCAGCCAGGAAGCATCCATCCTGAGAGAGGTCAGGCCCTGCCCCAGCTCATCGTGAAGTTCCCTCGATATGCGGGCACGCTCCTCCTCGATAGCATTGATAAGCTTCTGCGAAAGCTTCCGCGTGCGCTCCTCGGCGAGCTTCAGCCTGGTGATATCGCGCAGGTCCTCCACAATGCCGATAAGCGAGCCGTCATGGCTTCTGAAGGGAACAGCCTTCACCAGAAAAGTGGCGGTCTTTCCGTCGAGCCTGTTCTTTTCAAGCTCGCACTCTACGCTTTCTTCGCCCTGCATGATCTTCGTGAGGGGGCATCTTTCAGTCTTGCAGAGACTGCTCTGGAAAACCTCATAGCATTTCTTGTTTTTTACACTGCGGCCGGACAAAACATTGAGATTCCAGAAGGTTTGGTTGATGCGGATGACTTCGTATTCTGTGTCTACGACCCACATGCCGTTGGCGGCCGTGTTGAAGATTTGTTCTAATTCTGATTCAGATTTTTTTAATTTTTCCAAAGCCTGTTTCAGGTTAGGAGAATGTTTTCGTAATTCCATTTCCAATTTCTTATTCGTGTTCTAAATTGGTTCTTGTGATCTCACACGGGCATACACCAATACTAATAATATAATGTTTGCAAAAAAGTTGAATTTTGTCAATAAACATAATGATTTGATTTTACATGCAAATATGAAAATTACTATCTTATTTTAGTATTAATGTAATTAGTTTCATGCTCTGGGCTTTTCTCTTTGCTGAGAAAATAAAGAAAAAAAGAAAAAGCCTGTTCAAAATGAACAGGCTTTTATGATAGAACTCATTATAAAATTATGAGTTAGTATTTCTGGCTCCCCAGGCCGGACTCGAACCAGCGACAAGGTGGTTAACAGCCACCTGCTCTGCCAACTGAGCTACTGGGGAACCCTTTTCGCTAAATTAAAAGATGATAAATTACCAGCTTTGTCCTTAAATATCAGGACCTTCTAAGCCGATTCGCCGCATTTTTTTAAGAGTTTTTCCCACTTTTTATCAACATCCGCCTGAAACGCCTCGACCATTTCCGCGTTCTCCGGCTTTAAAAGATGTTTGAACCGTCCCTGCTGTTTGAACCACTCGACGATGGGAATCTTCTCTTTCGGTTTATAGGTCAGTTTCCATTCACCGTTCTCCACCTCAAAGAGAGGCCAGTAGCAGGTATCAACGGCCATTTTCAACAGCTTTACGGTATCCTGCGGCCTGTTCTTCCATCCGAGGTTGCAGTTCGATATGGTATTGATAAAGGTCGGCCCAACCGTATCGAGCGCCTTTTTCGTCTTTTTCGTCATATCAGCCCAGTAGGCTGCCGAAGTCTGCGCAGCATAGGGAATATTGTGAGCCACAATAATACCGGTCAGATCTTTTTGGAACTGCTGCTTACCCGGAAGGACCTTTCCGACAGGGGTCGTTGATGACGCCGCACCGTAAGGGGTTGAGCTGGAACGCTGAACACCCGTATTCATGTAAGCGCCGTTGTCGTAGCAGACATAGAGAAAATCGTGTCCTCTCTCCAAAGCCCCGGACAGTGACTGAAGTCCGATATCATAGGTCCCTCCGTCACCGCCGAATGCGATGAACTTGATCCGCTTGTCTTTCGGGATCTTCCCCTGTTTCTTTAATGACTGATACATGGCCTCGACACCGGTGATGGTCGCCGCAGCGTTTTCAAAGGCGCTGTGGATCCAGGGCATCCGCCATGATGTATAGGGATAGATGGTCGTTGCCACTTCAAGACAGCCCGTGGCCGTGCACATGACAACAGGGTCATCTGTCCCCGCAAGAACCTGCTTGACAATCAAAGGGATTCCGCAGCCGGAACAGAGCCTGTGGCCGCCGATGAGACCCGATTCTTTTTTTGCCATTTCCTTTAAGCTAGCCATTTTTTCGCCTCCTTATGATCTCTGACTCCAAGATAATCTGTCAGCCGTTCGATTTTACCGGTTTTTAAAATCTTGGTCAGTTCACTGTAGACCCAGTTGATCTCCTCGACTGCCAGATTTCTTCCCCCAAGACCGTAGATATAATTAACAGCTTTCGGCTGTTCTTTTAGATCGTATAGGGCTGAACGGACCTCCTGAAAGAGAGGGCCTCCCATGGCACCGAAGGAATCGGCCCTGTCGAGAACCGCGACGGCCTTTACATTCGAGAGGGCATCCATCAGTTCATAGAACGGAAACGGCCTGAAAACCCTGAGCTTCAAAAGACCGGCCTTAATACCCTTTTTTCTCATTTGATCGACAGACACCTGCGCTGTGCCGCCGGCAGAACCTATAACAACGATGGCCACCTCGGCATCGTCCATCTTGTATTCCCTGAACAGAGGATAATCCCTGCCGGAAAGCTTTTTAAATCTCTTGCTCACCTCAATGATTACGTCCTTGGCATGCTTCATGGCCTCGACCTGCTGTCTCTTGAATTCCATGTAGTAATCGGTCAGATTGATGGCACCGTAAGTCACAGGATGTTCCACATCCAGAAGCGGATAGTGAGGTTTATAATCACCGATAAAACTTTTAACCTTCTCATTCTCCAGCATCTCCATATTCTCGATCGAATGACTGATGATAAATCCGTCCAGACAGACCATGACAGGAAGGCGGACATCTTCATGCTCCCCTATCGGGAAGGCCTGGAGCAGGTTATCATAGGTCTCCTGACAGTTCTCAGAATAAAGCTGGATCCAGCCGGTATCCCTTGCCCCCATTCCGTCGCTGTGGTCGCCGTGAATATTGATCGGCGCACTCAGCGCCCTGTTAACCAGGGTTAAAACAAGCGGTGTTCGGAGACCCGAAGCGATATAAAGCATCTCCCACATCAGCGCCATACCATTAGCAGATGTGGCCGTCATAACCCTGCCACCTCCTGCCGCAGCACCGATACAGGCGCTCATGGCGCTGTGCTCGCTCTCTACGGTCACAAGGTTCGTATTCACAACACCGTCAGCCACGTACTGGGAAAACTCTTCCATGACCTGCGTGGAAGGAGTTATGGGATAGGCGGCGCACACATCGGGATTGATCTGCCTCATCGCCTCTGCCGCTGCTGAATTGCCTGTTATGGCTACAATTTTACCCATCTCTCTCTCCTTTAATCTTTAGTGAATTCAGATTCTAAAACCATCTTAATGGCATCGACAGGACAGGTCTCGGCGCATAGCCCGCATCCCTTGCAGTGCACCATATTATGTCCTGTCATCTCTTCGTCCTTTACGATAATCGCATCATCAGGACAAAAAAGCCAGCACTGCATACAGTTGATGCATTTCTCTTTGTCGAGAACCGGCCGCATTGTCCTCCATGAACCTGTGTTATAGTCTGTTGTGTTGGGGGGGTTGATAATCATTCCCCCGATAGGTATTTCTCTCCAATCTTTTTCTTTCATCCTTTAGTTACCTCCTTATAACCTCTTTCTATGGCTTTTAAATTCCCCTCGACAACTTCTTTGGCCAGTTTCTTTCCCATCGTTTTTTTTGTCACTTTCAAGAGGTCTTCCAGTGTTACCAGGCCGGTTACCTTTGCCAGGGCGCCCATCATCGGTGTGTTCGGGAAAGGCTTGCCGATGGTTTCAAGGGATATCTTTGTCGCATCAACGATGTAAAGATCTTTTTTTCCCGTGTCGATCCTCTTTCTGATATCGTCAAATGTCTGATTTGTATTGAAAATCACGATCCCGTTATCGGGAACCCCGTCTAGAAGATCGATCGCACCGATCAGGGTCGCATCGACGACCGCAACGACACGAGGGTTAACAACGGCACAGTGAACGGTCAAAAGCCCTTTGCTTATCCTGTTATAAGCGGCAACAGGAGCACCCATTCTCTCAGGACCGTACTCGGGAAAGGCCTGAACATTATTCCCGGCAGCGAGAGCGGCTTCAGCAAAGACCTTTGCGCCGGTAACAATCCCCTGCTGGGCCCTTCCATGCCATCTGACCTCAGTATATTCTTCCATACTCTCTTCTCCTTTAATAATGTTAGCGATTGGCGATTGCTACCAGTCAAAAAAAAAATTACATCTCCCTTCTTCCTTCAATGGACTTTCCAAGGGTCACTTCATCCGCATAAACCAGATCGCCGCCGACTGGCAATCCGTAGGCAATCCGGGTTACCTTGATTCCCAGAGGCTTAATCAGTTTTGCCAGATACATCGAGGTCGCCTCCCCTTCCATACTGAGATTTGTTGCAACGATAATCTCTTTGACCCTGTTTTCTCCCAACCGTGAAAGAAGTTCTTTAATCTTCAGGTCTTCGGGGCCGATTCCATCCAAAGGAGACAGCGCCCCCATCAAAACATGATAAGCTCCATTATAACCCTTTGTCTTCTCAATAGCAAATACATCATTCGGCTCTTCCACGATACAGATCAAATTGTGGTCTCTTCTGAGATCGCTGCATACTTCACAGGGATCTTCTTCAGCGATATTACAGCATATAGAACAATATGTTATGCTTTTTTTGACTTCTAAAATAGCTTCGGCCAGCTTTTCTGCCTTTTGCTCCGGGTTTTTAAGAATATGAAAAGCCAGTCTCTGGGCTGTTTTTTCTCCGATGCCCGGAAGTCTTGAAAGTTCTTTGATCAGGTCTGATAATGATTTAGGACAGTACAATCGTCATTCCCCTCTTATTAAAAAAGACCTGGGATATTGATACCCCCTGTCAGTTTAGCCATCTCCTCTTTTGCCATCTCCCGTACCTTTCTCAGGGCCTCGTTGACCCCCGCAAGGACAAGGTCTTCAACCATCTCGGCATCCTGTGATTTTACCACCTCAGGGTCTATTTTAATCGATAGAACCTCCTGCTTGCCGTTAGCAATAACCGTAACCATTCCGCCTCCTGCCGTTGCTTCGACGGTTTGTTTGGCTAATTCTTCCTGCATCTCGGCCATTTTCGCCTGCATCTTCTGGGCCTGTTTCATTAAATCTCCTAGTCCCTTCACACGCTTCACCTCCCCGAACAAAATTATTTATCCCTTATCCTCTTTTCCTTGACAACTTCCCCGCCGAAAATCTCCAGAGTCTCTTTCAATACCTCCCCTTCCGAGGCATCGTCCTCGACAGTCACTTCGTCTTCGTTCGTTCCGTTATCCTTCTCGATAAGTATATCGTTGATTTTTAACTTGACCTCTTTCCCTACCACTTCATGAATCGCTTCAGAGATAAGCTTTCTATTGTCCTTTACCGAGTCTTTGCAAAAGCTGTTCTTTTTTAAAAAACCGATCTCAAGAACACCCCCTTCAAGAGATATGGGGGTGAGATTACTCAGGACAGAAGGAAGCCACTTCTTCTTTTTTTCCGAACGCTCGATGACCTTTGCCCAGAGCCTGTCAAGTTCTTCCTTTCCTTCAAACCGCCCGCTCTGGATTTCCTCTTCCTGCGGCAAAGGGACGGGTTCGGCCTCGCTCTTCTTTTCTTCTTTCTTTACAGGCTTTTCTGTTACGGGAATGTCTCCTTTTTCACTGAACGACTTCTCCAGACGATCGAGCCTTTCGATGATATTCTCAACCGATTTCAAAGACCTGATTTTTACAAGCTTCAAAAAGGTCATCTCCAGAAGCAGGACAGGATCGGAATGGTACCCGATCTCGCTCTCTGTTCTTGACAGGATATCGAATATCTGATGAAGCTCTTCATCTGTAAATTCCGAAGCCAGTTCTTTTATTTCATCGACCCTGTCCTTTGGAAGTTCGATAAGGCTGTAAGGGTCCTCTGTAACCTTTGTTATCATAAGGCTTCGGACAAACTCCAGCAAATCTCTCACAAAAAGACCGATATCAGAACCCTGATAGGTCAGTTCCTTTAACGCCTTAAGAACGGTGTTCGGGTCCTGCCGGTTAATCCCCTCGAGAAGGCCTTTAAAAACCGTCTGCTCAACACTGCCGAGGATTGTCATGACATCTTCTCTTTTGATATCTTTTCCCGCAAAGGAAACAATCTGATCCACGAGACCCTGCGCATCCCTCATGCTCCCTTCGGCACTCTTCGCAATCAGGAAAAGTTCCTCATTGTTGATATGAATGCCTTCTTTTTCGCATATCATTTCAAGCTGACCCACGATCTCCTGAATGGAAATCCGTTTCAGGACAAAGCTCTGGCACCGAGAAAGAATTGTAATGGGAATCTTATTGATTTCGGTTGTGGCAAACATAAAGATAATATGAGCGGGGGGTTCTTCGAGAATCTTAAGCAGGGCATTAAAAGCCTCCCTCGTCAGCATATGGACTTCATCGATAATATAGATCTTATATCTTCCCCTGGCGGAGGAATAGATAGCCTTTTCCCTGAGTTCCCTGATTTCATCAATCCCCCTGTTCGATGCACCGTCGATCTCGATCACATCGACCGCTCTTCCCGAATTGATTTCCTCGCATTCGATACACTGGTTGCAGGGTGTGGGTGTCGGACCGCTCTCACAGTTTAAAGCCTTGGCCATCACTCTTGCTGTTGTCGTCTTTCCGACCCCTCTTGTCCCGGAAAAGAGGTAGGCATGGGCAATTCGACTGTTGGCTATGGCATTTTTTAATGTCTGGCTGACATGCTTTTGGCCGACTATTTCATCAAAGGTTTTTGGACGCCATTTTCTGGCGATAACCGTATAGGCCATACATTTTTCCTTTGGGTAAAATTATGGTCGCGCACCTATTATTGACCCGCTTTTAGAAGACATCTCGCTGTCGTTAGCTCCTACCAGATTTTCTTGCGGCACACAGAATAATTGCTTACCGCTGCTTCCTCCCGGACCTGACGGGGTTCACAAACTTCTGTTGCACAAGACCCGATAATCAACGCCACGTGCAGAGAGACCATCTTAAAAAAGAGAGAGCCGCTAACAGGAATTCAGCCCCGCTGGAGCGGATTGCGGGTTACAGGACACCGCTACCTCCCCACCTAGCGCGACCATTCTTTTCTTATCGCTGTCAAAAGGCAAAAAAGAGAATCGTTATATAATCTGGCTGATCCGTCCTCCGCCAAAGGTGGAGAGACGAGATCTCGCCAAAATTTGCAGAGCAAATTTTGGCGGAGAGGGTGGGATTCGAACCCACGGGACGGAAACCGCCCACACGCTCTCCAGGCGTGCCAATTCAACCACTCTTGCACCTCTCCGAACCTTAGGTAAACTGTTTATACTTCTTTCGGGCCGAAAGATTCAGCCAGCAAAAAAACTCTTAATCTCTTACGCCCAGTTGTAGATTTGTAAAATTTTTCCTTCTGCCGAGCTTCCCTTAAAGTTTCAAATGATTCAGTGTGCATAATTTTATAAGGCCGATACGGCCGGCTGGATATAACTTTACCATCATTGTGCTCCTTCAGCCGTTTTTCCACATCATCCGCAACGCCGGTATATGTCCTTGTTTTTGCTTCGCTCAGGAGAATATAAACGTAATACACATCTATTCCGAAATGGCGGATCCGTCCTCCGCCAAAGGCGGAGAGACGAGATCTCGCCAAAATTTGCTCTGCAAATTTTGGCGGAGAGAGAGGGATTCGAACCCCCGGTACCCGGAAGGGTACAATTGATTTCGAATCAATCGCCTTCAACCTCTCGGCCATCTCTCCTTTTTCAGGTTCCAGAGAGAAAAGAGCAATGCTCCCTTCTTTTCTTCTCTTTATCCTGTATTTTTATTCTGGCGCGCCCAAGAGGATTTGAACCTCCGACCTACGGATCCGCAATCCGTCACTCTATCCAACTGAGCTATGGGCGCGTAGGGAAGTATCCCTATTCTGATTCCTACAGATATTTAACAAACCGGTTGTTTTCATCAACAAGTATATTTTTTGCCTTGATCGGCTTATCCGTTATTGCAAAAGCGATAACAATAATCTCGTCCCCTTTATTGATAAGGTGCGATGCCGCACCGTTCATGCAGATTATTCCCGAACCCCTCTCTCCGGCAATCACGTAAGTTTCAAGCCTGGCACCATTGGTGTTGTCGACAACCAGAACCTTTTCTCCTTCCCAAAAATCGACAATGTCCATAAGGTCCCTGTCAATGGTGATGCTTCCGATATAATTCAAGTCCGCATCGGTCACCGTCGCCTTATGGATTTTTGCTCTTAATGCCTGTCTTAACATTGCTACAACTCTCCCTACTTTACAAATTTTTAAATTCTATGTAAAAGCCCAAAGCGCAAGACTGATTATCTCTGGCGGAGAGGGAGGGATTCGAACCCTCGAAAGATCTTTCAACCTTTACTCGCTTAGCAGGCGAGCGCCTTCAGCCGACTCGGCCACCTCTCCTCTTTTATTCTGGCGGATCCGCCTCGCAAAACGGCGGGCGAGATCTCGCCAAAACTTACCCTGCAAATTCTGGCGGAGGGAGTAGGATTTGAACCCACGGAGCTTTCGCTCAGCGGTTTTCAAGACCGCCGCCTTAAGCCACTCGGCCATCCCTCCGCTTTCTCTAAAACGACTTCTCTATTTTCTCGATTCCGTCCATATAGCTTCTTAAGGCCTCAGGGATAATAACGGAACCGTCTTCCTGCTGATAATTTTCTAATATGGCGACCAGCGTCCGGCCGACTGCCAGGCCGGAACCGTTCAGGGTATGCACGAAATTCGGCTTCGATTTCTGTGTCTCTTTGTATCGTATCCGTGCTCTTCTTGCCTGAAAATCCTCAAAATTACTGCAGGAGGAAATCTCTCTGTAGGTGTCTTCGCTGGGAACCCAGACCTCGATATCGTAGGTCTTTGCGGCTGAAAAACCGATATCACCGGTACAGAGAACGACAACCCTGTAAGCCAGGTTTAACCTTTTTAATATCTCTTCGGCATCCTCCAGTAAGGACTCTAATTCATCGTAAGAATTTTTCGGCTCTACAAATTTGACCAGCTCGACTTTGTTGAACTGGTGCTGCCGGATCAACCCCCTCGTATCCTTTCCGTAAGAACCGGCCTCCCGTCTGAAACAGGGTGTATAGGCCGTATAATAAAGCGGCATCTCCTCCAGAGTAAGAATATCATCCCTGTGAATATTCGTCAGCGGAACCTCGGCGGTCGGGATAAGATAAAATCCATCACTGCCGACCTTGTAAAGCTCGCTTTCAAATTTGGGAAGCTGCCCTGTCCCGATCATGCTCTCTTCATTCACCATAAAGGGAGGGAGAATCTCTTTGTACCCCTTCTCTTTTGTGTGAATATCGAGCATAAAGTTAATCAGGGCCCTCTCCAGCTTGGCACCGAGACCTTTATTCAAAACAAACCTCGCTCCGGCAATCTTTGAAGCGCTCTTAAAATCCAGTATATCGAGGTTTTCCCCTATATCAACATGCGATTTCGGAGCAAAATCAAAAGACGGGGGCTCTCCCCACTTTTTAACCTGGACATTGTCCTCAGAACTCATCCCTGTCGGGACCGACTCATGAGGGGTATTGGGAATAAGAAGGAGTTCGCTGTTGATTTTATCATCACTCTCTCTGATCAAATCTTCCAATTCTTTTAACCGCTCCGATGTCTTTTTCGACATCTCTGTCAGTTTTTCCAGTTCTTTTTCATCAGTATCCTTGCTTCTTTTCAACCTCCCGATATCGTCGGAAGCGACCTTTTTCTGATGGTTCAGCTCATCCCTCTCCTTGATATATCCCCGCCGGACATCATCCTGACCGATTATGTCCCTCAGCTTGGCCCCATTATCCAGACCCCTGTGCCTGTTTTTCATCTCAACAAGCTTGAAGTTCTCTTTGATAAATCTGACATCAAGCATGATAGCCCTTTGAATTACTATAATTTATTCTTTCTGAACATGAAAATATAACACTTTGGGCATTTAGAGTCAAAGTATTTTTCCAAAGATTTTCCTGTGGATAAAACCGCTTTCAGGGAAGGCTCATCATGCAAACAGGGTAAAGGAATGGAGGTAAGTCAATATGTATCAGTTACTTAAAATGCTGTGTTTTTTCAACTATTCGTTTATCTCATACTCAATCGGGTCTTTTATACCGGCCTCTTCAAACCCTCTCAGCCTCAAAACACAGCTATCGCAAACACCGCACGCTTTTTCACTGTTTTGATAACAGGACCACGTCAATTCCAGAGGCGCCCTGAGTTCAACCCCTTTTTTTACGATATGGCTCTTTTTTAGACCGATAATAGGGGTTTCGATCTCGATATGCGTTTCCGGCCGGGTTCCGACCTCTATTAATTGGTTAAAGATGTCGTAATACTCTCTCCTGCAATCCGGATATCCGGAGCTGTCTTCATAGACGGCACCGATAAAAATTTTTCTGGCATTAATAACCTCCCCCCATGATACGGCTATCGAGATCAGGTGAGCATTCCGGAACGGAACATAGGTAACAGGGATCTCTTTTCTGTCAGCATCCCCCTTCGGGATCTCCATGCTGGTATCAACAAGGCTCGAACCGCCTATTTTCTTCAGATGTTCGATAGAGGCAACAAGCCTTTTACTCACACGATACGAATCGGCTATTGACTGAAAGGCCAAAAGCTCTCTCTTTTCCGTTCTCTGCCCGTATTGAACATGGAGAAAAGCCATATCATAAGCCTGATCGGCTATCGCTGCGGTTACACAGCTGTCCAGTCCCCCGCTCACAAGAACAACAGCCAGGTCTTTCTTCATATGATCACACCCCCTTTTTTTCAGGATCCCAGATATACTTATGAAGCTGAAGCTGGAAACGAACGTCAAGACCGTCATCGAGAATCCACTGTGCCACTTCTTTCGGCTCCAGGCTCCCATAAACAACGGATATAAGGATTGATGCCCTGTCAGCCAGGCCGTACTGCTTGATAATATCCTTAGCCCACAGATAATCTTTTTTATTAGTTAAGACAAACTTGACCTCGTCATCTTTTTTTAATTTTTTAATATTCTCCCAGCGAACGCTCTCATTTGACCCGCTGCCAGGGGTTTTGATGTCCATGATCAAAATCACTCTTCTGTCTACATTCCCGATATCGATGGTTCCGTTTGTCTCTATTAAGACCCGGTAGCCTGCATCACAGAGACTCTTTGCCAAAAGAGCGGTGTTCTCCTGGAGCAGCGGTTCCCCGCCGGTTATCTCGACCAGCTTGCAGCGATACGAGTTTATTTTTTCTGCAATCTCTTCAATGGAATATTCCTTTCCCTCTTTATAAGAAAAGGAGCTGTCGCAATAAGAGCACCTCAGATTACACCCGGACAGTCTGACAAAAATGCAGGGCAGCCCTGCCCAGGACGATTCTCCCTGAAGGCTTAAATAGAGTTCATTGATCTTTAAAAATTTTTCTTTCAAAAACTTTCCTCTCTCTGTTAAAGTAACATATATTATAAATAGGAGGATTTATAAAAACAAGGGCTATTGAGAACTTTCTCTTCGATTTCTTCGATTTATACCTTGCAATAAAGCAAATGGTATGCTAAAAGTATTTGTTATTTCAACATTATAAGAAACAGTTTGACATTTTGTTGGAAATATTATTTATCATTCTATCTATTAAAAGAGGAATATTAATTTAATGCTAAAAGTTGAAGAGATAAAAAAGATCTACTCCGGTTATTCAGGTATTTATGATTTAATATTCAAACATTTTTTCTGCCCCAGACAAAAACATGTTATCAATTCAATGAATATCAAGGAAGGAGACAGGGTTTTGGATGTCGGGGTCGGAACAGGCCTAGCACTGAACCTCTATCCGCGTTACTGCGAAGTTGTCGGTATCGATTTATCACCGGAGATGCTGGATCAGGCCCAGAAAAAGGTAAAAAAACACAACCTGAGCCATGTAAAACTAATGGAAATGGATGCATCAAAACTCAGCTTCAATGACGACTCTTTTGACCATGTGATAGCCACCTTTGTCATAAGCGTTGTTCCGGATCCTGTCAAGGTGATATCCGAAATGAAAAGGGTCAACAAAAAAGACGGGAATCTGGTTATCGTGAATCATTTTCAAAGCCACAACAAGATTCTTGCCAAGATCGAAGAACTGGTAGCACCCATCTGTGCCAAGCTCGGCTGGCGCTCAGACCTGGCGCTTGAGGATTTGATAGAAAACGCCAATCTCAAAATAAGCCTCGACTACAAAATGAAAAAGATAGATCTCTGGAAGGTCGTCTTTGCCGTTAACAACAAGTAAAGCCTGAAAGTTATTTCCAGGCCTCTATCTTCTGAACAAGATAGGGCTTCAGTTCCTCAAAAATCTCCGCCTGTTTTTCAATGACCTTCTCAGCTCCGCTCTCATCCATCTCAGCAACCTCCTGGCAGTAAGCGGCCGTTCTTCCAAAATAGAGGGGGGTTAAAATCGTGATCAGCTTTCTCCGGTTCCTTTTCCATGTCTGAAAGGTAAAGGCAAAGTCATAAAGGATTTTTGCCCACAGCTCCGCAGGAAATATGATATCCTTTCCTTTTTTTGTGAGCTCAATATTCTCCTTTAACTGCGTATAGTTGTCCGGATCGATGATCTGTCTGTATAACGGTTCCAGCTGCTCAAAGCCGTCAACAAGTTCCTCCTTCAGGCGGCTGAGTGCAACGGAAACAGGAGGGGCATTATTAGACTTAGGCGATTTGCCGACTATCTCAACAGGTTTGCTCCCCTCTATAGGCAGCCACTGGTTTTCATATTTTCCCATCATGTAAAAGAAGGTGCTGACCACCTCGCTGAACATGGGGCCAAGGTCGGCACCGGGGTCTTTCGCATCGTGGATCTTGTTCCCGAGGCTCACCTGGACAACTTTGAATCCTTCATTGAGCGCGGTGGTCGTCATCCATATATCAATACCGAATCGGGCCACGTCAGTATTCCAGACATCCGCATCAGCATACAGTGCGGCCAGTTCTCCGGAAAAACAGAAATCGCCCCCGATAGGCTGGCGGACCCGCATACCATAGAGAGAACGTAACATCGGATAGATAATATGGTTGGTAATGGTCCCGTCATATTTATGCCTGACATAAAAAGGGGAGGCAAAACCGGCTTTTTTTTCAAGGACCGGGGTGGCTAAAAGCTTGATCCATTCCGGTGTGATGCTTCGAAGGTCTGAATCGACCACAATACAGGCTTTGGCTTTTAAAAGCTCGGCCAGTTCGAAAATCGCCCGAAAGGAGGTGCCTTTACCTGGCATTCCCCTGTATATGGCTACTTTTCTTTTAGAACCAAGCGTGACCGATGCCCTGCTGGCTATTTCACGCGTATCATCGAGGGACCCCCCATCAGAGAGAAACAGAGCGTATCCATTATCGGGAAAATACTTTTTTAGTCCATCACAGACTGTTTTTGCAACATGGGCGATGGTGTCCTCGTTGTTATAGCAGGGAATCCCCACGAGAATATCGACCGATTTCATCCTCTTCGCCCAGCTCAGAACATTTTCCCTGACCGCTGAAGAGTATTTTTTTAAGATCCTCATTAATTATTTCCTTATAATATAATGATTTTTAATTCTTTAAGGACTTTCCATATCGAGCTTCACGATTTCTCCGTAAATCGTTCTCCTCCTGTCCTTAAAAAAGCCCCACTTTTCCCGAACATCTTTCATTTCTTCCAAATCTATATCTGCAAAAAGTATACCATCATTAAGGGCCGTGGGGCCGGCAATCAATTCTCCGTTCGGATTCACACAAAAACACTTCCCGTAAAAATCCTGTTTTTTCTCGCTTCCCACCCGGTTTGCCCTTGCAATAAAGAGCTGGTTGGCAATCGCATTCCCGGAGATCATCTTTTCCCATTTTTCATGGGATGCAAACGCGCACGCTGTGGGCGAAAAGATGATTTTTGCCCCCTTCAGCGCCATAATTCTGGTGCCTTCCGGGAAAAAATTGTCCCAGCACATCTGAATACCGATCGGGGCAAAATCTGTATTGAACACCGGAAAACCGAGATCGCCCGGCTTAAAATAGAATTTCTCCTCCCACAGGGGAATCTGGGGGAGATGGTTTTTTCGATACGTGCCTAAAATCTTTCCGTAATTATCAATAATTGCTGCCGAATTATAATAGTTCCCATTCTTTCCCTTTTCAAAAAGGGGACAGATGGTAACAATCCCCTTTTCTTTCGATTTTTTTGAAAAAATATCTGTAGTGTGGCCCGGAATCTCCTCAGCCAGTTCCAGGTTCTTTGTGTCGGGCTCCATGGGAAACCAGTTTGTATTGAACAATTCCTGAAAACAGACGATTTTAGCGCCCTTTTCTGCAGCCATTTCCCAGAGATTAAGGGCCTTTTCAATGTTTTTTTCCTTATCATCAGAACAGCCGAACTGGATAACAGCGATCTTTAGCACCCATCTACTCCTTTATGATATTTAGTAATATCTCTGTCTCCTGCGGTCGTCTCATGCGCCGCAGCACTTCTTATATTTTTTCCCGCTGCCGCAGGGACAGGGCTGGTTTCTTCCCAGCTTTTCTCCTTCTCTCCTGACCGGGGCTGCTTCTTCGGCACCTTCTTGACTTCTTCTCTGCTCTGTTTCCTGGCCTCTATGTTCCATTAACCGCTGTCTTTTTGATCGTCGATCATCTATCTCCACATGATCCTGTTCGACCTGTATCTTAAAGAGATATTCGACAACCTCTTCTTTAATCTTCTCCATCATATCCATGAACATCTCAAAACCCTCTCGCTTGTATTCGTTCAAAGGGTTCTTCTGTCCGTATCCCCGAAGGCCGATACCCTCTTTGAGATAATCCATGTTCAACAGATGATCCTTCCAGAGATTGTCCACAATCTGAAGCATCACGATTTTCTCCAGATGTCTCATAATCGCTTCGCCGATATCGTTTTCTTTTTTCACATAAGCGTCCTGAACCTCTTTCAGTAGAGGGTCTCTCACATCTTCCCTGTCCAGTTTTTTGTTGAGACTCTCGAGATTCTTTACGCATAAGGCCTTATCAATGGTAAGAGAGAACTTGTTGTTAATCGTATCGATGAGTTCTTCGAGATTCCACTCGTCCTGATACGAATTTTCAGGAAGATAAATCTCCATGATTCCGTCGAGCACATCTTCGATCATATCCAGACAGACCTCCTTCAGTCCCTCACCTTTGAGCACTTCGCGCCTCTGTTTATATATCACCTCTCTCTGCTTGTTCATGACATCGTCATACTCCAGCAGATGTTTTCTTATATCGAAGTTATGCGCCTCGACCTTTCTCTGGGCATTCTCAATGGCCTTTGTTATCATCCCGTGCTCTATGGGATGCCCCTCTTCCATACCGAGCTTTTCCATAACCCCGGATATCCTGTCCGAACCGAAAATTCTTAACAGATCATCCTCCAATGACATGTAAAAACGGGATGAACCCGGGTCTCCCTGTCTTCCAGCCCTTCCCCTGAGCTGATTATCGATCCGCCTCGCCTCATGGCGCTCAGTCGCGAGAATATGAAGCCCGCCGAGTTTCACAACCTCTTCATGCTCGCTGGCAACGATTTTCTCTATCTCTGAAAGCAGTGCCGCTTTTTGTTCTGAGTCCGCTTTTCTGGGATCGATCCCTTTCTCCCTGAGAAGTTCATCAAGCATAAATTCCTTATTTCCTCCGAGAAGAATATCGGTTCCCCTTCCCGCCATGTTCGTAGCAATGGTCACGGCCCCTTTTCTGCCGGCCTGAGCTATAATCTCGGCCTCTTTCTCATGATATTTGGCATTCAGGACATTGTGCTTGATTCCCTTTTTCTTTAAAAAACTGTCCAGCTTTTCCGATGTTTCTATGGATACGGTTCCAACGAGCACAGGGCGCCCTTCCTGATTCAGCTCTTCGATCTCTTCGAGCACGGCATTAAACTTTTCACTGACTGTTCTGTAAATCACATCAGGGTAGTGCTGTCTGATAAGAGGCTGGTTCGTCGGAACAACGACAACATCGAGATTGTATATCTCTCTGAACTCGGCTGCCTCTGTATCGGCTGTTCCGGTCATTCCCGCCAGCTTGTTGTACATCCTGAAATAGTTCTGAAACGTGATTGAAGCAAGCGTCTGGTTTTCATTCGCTATTTTGACCCTCTCTTTCGCTTCCAGGGCCTGATGAAGACCGTCGCTGTAACGCCTTCCGGGCATTAGCCTGCCTGTAAACTCGTCAACAATAATGACCTCGCCGTTCTTCACAACATAATCGACATCTTTTTTAAAGAGAGCCCTAGCCTTCAAGGCCTGGTTGACATGATGAAGAAGCTCCATGTTCTTCGGGTCGTAAAGATTTTCCACCTTCAGCAAATTCTCCACTGTGGCCACGCCCTCTTCCAACAGCGTCGCTGTCTTGGTCTTTTCCTCGATCTGATAATCCTTTTCTTTTTTTAAGGAGGGAACGATCCGGTCTATCTTATAATATTTATCAGTGGACTCTTCGGAAGGCCCGGAAATAATAAGCGGGGTTCTCGCCTCGTCGACCAGTATGCTGTCGACCTCGTCAACAACCGCATAGTTAAGCTCTCTCTGAACAAAATCCTCAAAGTCAAACTTCATGTTGTCGCGTAAATAATCGAACCCGAACTCATTATTTGTCCCGTAGGTGATATCAGCGAGATAGGCTTCTTTTCTCTCCTGATCATCCATTTCATGCTGGATCGCACCGACCCTCAGTCCGAGAAATTCGTGGATCGGGCCCATCCATCCCCTGTCTCTTTTAGCCAGATAATCGTTCACAGTAACGATATGAACCCCTTTGCCTGACAGGGCGTTTAAATACGAAGGCAGTGTGGCAGCAAGGGTCTTGCCCTCTCCTGTTGCCATTTCAGCAATCCTTCCTTCGTGAAGAACCACGCCGCCTATGAGCTGGACATCAAAATGACGCATATTGAGAACGCGTATTGACGTCTCCCTGACCACGGCAAAAGCCTCGCAAAAAATATCCTCAAGAGACTCCCCCTTACCAAGTCTCTCTTTAAACTCGGCTGTCTTCATTTTTAGCTGGTGGTCGGTAAGGTTCTTGATCTCAGGCTCCAGCTGATTAATCCGGCCCACAAGAGAACCGATTCTTTTTAATTCCCTGTCGTTTTTACTTCCGACTATCTTCTTTAAAAATCCGCTTATCATGGTTTCCTTCTCTATTATTTGGTTTAGCTGAATTGTAGTTCAAAATCGATTGTATTGCAATGGTTGAGTCTCTTTGAACAAAAACAAAAAAATAACCCTAGGAGTGTCCGACTTCCTCAGGGTTATTATTCAAATAATATTTATGTTCTTTTTCTGAGATAGAAAAAAATTCGATTTTTTATAACGTTCCTCAGAACCGGCTCAGTCAATAACATATCGCAACGGGTCAATGGGAATACCGTTAATTCTTATTTCGTAGTGGGTATGCGGTCCGGTGCTGCGGCCTGTACTCCCGACAAGGGCTATCTTCTGCCATCTTTTGACCCTCTGGCCCACCTTGACCAGGTTTCTCGCATTGTGTCCGTAAATCGTTTGAAATCCGTAACCATGATCGACCACAATCATCTTTCCCAGCCCGGAGAATCTTCCCTCTTTTACAACAACACCATCGGCAGTCGCTACAATCGGAACGCCGACCCTTGTTGCAATATCGAGTCCGTTATGCATCTCTCTTCTTCCCGTGAACGGAGATTTTCTATAACCAAACCCGGAAGTCAACCAGCCCCTTGTAGGCCATACAGAGGGAGTCGAAGCAAGAAGAGCCTTCTGATCTCTCATGTACCCCTCGAGCTCCAGAAAGCTTAATTCCTGCTGAGAGGCATCGGACTGAAGCTGTTTCAGGTTCTCCTGCATCTCCTTGACCATCCCCTTCTGCTCTTCCCTTGTCACACCGGTCAGATTATCAAATTCGCTGCCGGTAGATCCTCCGATACCAATGATGCTCGATTTGTCTTTAGGTTTCTTTTCCAATGAGGTGATAATTCTGAGTTTTTTATCCAGTGTCTGGAGCCTGGCCATTTTTACTTCAAGGTTCTTTATCACACGGGAAAAGTTCTGAATCTGAATCTTCTGCTCGCGGGCAACCCTTCTCAGATTGTTAACTTCATAAGTCTTTTTGCTCATATCGATGTAGTCCTTAAAAAGGAACAGGGCACCGCATATAAGCAGGATTACGGTAAAGAGAAAACCTTTGATAAAAGCAGACGAAATGGTAAAGGAACGGAACCGCCCCTTTACATTAGGAACAACCATGATTGTATAAAGTTTTTTTCTGCTGCGATCCATAAAGTTATTCCTTTAACAATATCTTTCCAAGGCTAGCATACTTAGGTTCAACTGTCAATAATATTCTGCGATAAAAATCAAATAAATGTCATAAAAATCTATGTCTTTCCCGCGGTAACACCCTGTCTCTTCTCTTTATTAAAATCATAAATAAAAGCGGTTTCATCACAGTCCGGAAATTTCACACATTTGATACAGTCTCTCCAGACCTTCTGGGGAAGTTCGTTCTTGTCGATCTCTTTAAAACCCTGTTTTTTGAAAAAGTCAATGCTGTATGTCAGGGCATAAACCCTTTTTATCTCTAATGACTCTGCTTCGCTCAAACACTCCTTCACAAGCAGCGTTCCAATCCCTTTGGAACTCTTTCCTTCTTTTACAGCCAGAGACCTGATCTCGGCAAGGTCTTCCCAGTTAATATGGAGTGAAGAAACACCGATAACCTCTCCGTCTTCTTCATATACAAAAAAATCTCTTATCGATTCAAAAATCTCATTCAGCGGCCTCGGAAGCAAAAGCCCCTTTGAAGCGTAATGATTGAGAAGTCCCTGTATGGCCTTTGCATCTTTAATATTAGCCTTTCTTATCAAACCCTCTCCTTTGCCATAAAACTCTATAACAAGTTTTATTTCAATATCTTTATATCACAAATCTCGTCAACTGTAAAACGATTTATTCAAAGCGCGAAAAATCTGCCGATGATAAACCAAAAACCACTGATCATGCGGCATACCGTTCCTAAAATATTCTGGTTATTTCGTCTCTTATAAAATAGGGCATCTTTTTTTGTCTTTTTTTCCCCTGAAGCATGACCCCCTCTTTTTTATCTCTGATTTCCCCTATGAGGTCTGCTTTGATACTGTTTTTCTCTAAAATTGAAAGGATCCGCTCTGCTTTACCCGCTTTAGCCGTCATGAGTAATGCCCCGGAAGCTATTGTCCCCAAAGGATTTAAGCGGTATTCTTTGCACATTATCCCGGCCTCTTTCAAAACGGGGATCTTCTCCTCAAAAACGACCATCCCGACATCTGCGGCTTTGGCTATCTCATAACAACCCATGGCAAGACCCCCTTCTGTCGGATCATGCATGCAGGTAATACCCTCTTTTTTCGTGGCGAGTAACGCTTCTTTGACAACAGATATCCCCGGATTATAGATAAAATTCCTCGCTCTTTTGAGAGTATTATGAGAAAACCCCTTTTTTATCAAATCTTTACTCTTTTCTCTGGCTATAATCGATACCCCTTCAATGCAGATTCCCTTTGTAAGGATAAGTTTGTTTCCTTTTTTTGCCCCGCCGGTGGTAATCAACATGTCCTTATCAACTTCTCCTATCATATGTCCGGAAACAATCGGGCGGTCGATCCCGGAAACAATCTCCGTATGACCCCCGACCAGAGATATATTGAGTTTTTTTGAGGCTTTCTCTATTTGAGAAAATATTTTTAGAACGGTCTCTTCAGAAGAATTTTTTTCAGGGAGAAGAAGGGTTGCCAGAAACCACTTGGGAACGGCTCCGCGCACGGCAATATCGTTGGCGTTGACGTGAACAACATAGTATCCGATATCATCCGAAACAAAGGTAACCGGGTCAGAAGCGGCTACCAGATATTGGTCCTTCATTTCGATTACAGCGGCATCCTCACCGATTTTCGGACCGATTCTTACCCTTTTATCTTTGATCTGTAATTTATCGAGAATACGGTTAAGGAATGCAATATCCAGCTTTCCGGCTTTAAGAGCTTTTTTGGGCATGTTCTCTTTTAAACCCTATAACTCAGGAGTAATCAACATGTTACCCTGAATAATTCACCGGCCAATAATTAATGGCTTTCAGATATGCTCTTCTGATATCGTTCAGGTTATCGGTAAAAATAAGCCCGATCTTTGAAAAATTAATATAGAGCGGTTCCGAATTCAAATCAACGGGCAGGGGAACGATCTGAGGGAATTTATTCACATTCTTCCTGATCTTTGTGCCAAGCTGCTCTATAAACTGAGAATTAAAGAGAGTGGCTTTTTTAACATCTTTTGTTTTCGTCAAAATAATGCAATCGACTTTGTCTTTTATCTTTGATAAACGCGACGAGAGGAATTCGGTAGAGACCGTCTTTCCCTTTGCAAGATAAGACGCCGGGGATTCTTCCATCACATTAACAACCTTCACGTTCAGTTCCTTAAGAAATCTCTCGATGGAAAGCCTGTATTCCTTTTTAAGCATCGAATCATAAAGAATTCCAACCCTTTTTAATGATTTTCTCTTTTGATAACGCAAAACCCTTTTTGCTTCACTGTATAAATCGTCCTTTAGTTTAGAAACATAGGATTTGTTAAACCTGTCCCATTGCGCAACGATATGCTTTCCATAGAGTTTGATAACAAAATAGAACAAATCCCCGCTAAAAAGCCTCTTGAGTATCTCGGGCCAGGAGTAGAATTTCTTGGACGCCCTTAAAACCTCCATTTGCAGTTCATAAGGGGTCATCTTCTTCGGTTGCGAAACCACATAAAGAGAATCATACAAACTCCAGTCCTCTGTCAGCAGCCGGTTCGCCTTTTTGTAATCCCGGTAAATTTCTGTGCCGGGATTGGGTGTCAGAATAGCCAGCTGAACCGAATCGATACGGTTTCGCTTTGCAAAGATTGCTGTCTCCCTGATCGTTTCAATATCATCCTCGTCAGAACCCAGGACAAACATCCCGTGCACATGAATACCAAAATCATGAAACCTCTTAATCGAATATTCTATTTCCTCGACTGTCTGTTTTTTATCATAAAGCTCGAGTGTTTTGGGATTGATAGACTCTAACCCGACAAAAACACAGAAGCATTTGCTCTTTTTCATGAGAGCAAGCATCTCATCATCCCTGGCAACCTCTGCCCTGACCTGGGCGCTCCACTCAGGGAGAGTCTTTTCCTTTATCATTCTTCTTAAAAGCTCTTTGGTGCGTTCTTTGTTAAAGGCAAAGTTGTCGTCACAAAAGAATATATGGGAACCCTTCTGCTCTTTCACTTCATCCATAACTCTTTCCACCGACTTAAAGCGGTATTTCTTGCCAAAAAAGACGTTCACACTGCAAAACTTACAGGGGTAAGGACATCCTCTTGAGGTCTCTATGGAAACGACCCCTTTTACATTCCACTGAAAACTCGAGTGTTTGCTGAAGTCCTTAGGCACCCTCCATCCTTCAACAAGGGAGTAATCCGGTATCGGGGTTTTCTCCTGGTCTTCCAGGAACGGCCTGTCCGGGTTATGAACATTGATGCCGTCTTCCTGAAAAGAAAGACCCCTGATATTTCTCAAATCCCCACCTTGTTCAAGAGATTCGACCAGTTCTACAATGGCATCCTCACCCTCTCCACGAACCACATAGTCGGCATGGTTCAGTGCCTCATCAGGAAGAAAGGTGACATGTGTACCACCCATAACCACAGGAATACCTGCTTTTGTTATCTTTTTTGCAATATTATAGGCCCTGGGAGCTGTCGATGTTGTTGTAGAAATCCCGACAAGGTCAGCCTTGAGAACTTCTTTGAAATCGAGGCTTTTTAGCTCCTCAATGTAGACCTTTATCTCATAACCCCTGTTTCTCATGATGGTTCCCAGAATAAGAGATCCGAGTCTCGGGATAACAACACGGCTAAAATAATGAAAGCTCGGGGCTTTGGGCTCGATAAATACGATTCTTTTCATTTTCATCTTTTTCTCCATAACTTTATTCTTTTAGATTAACATAAGCTGGTATTAATATCAACTTGAATAGCCCCGTCAACTGTCCTGTTTTTCCAAATCCAAAACCCGGTTCATACTTCCCATTTGATAACCCTCGAGATCAAGGGTGATATAGAGATAACCGATCTCCTTCAGTTCTCTGACAATTTTTTTTGCCAAGCCTTTGTTTTTGAATAACTTTTCCATGTCTTTCTGCCCCAGTTCTATACGAACGGTCTCCTCGTAATGCCTTGCCCTCACTTCACGAAAACCGAAATCCCGAAGGCAGTTTTCAGCCCGGTCAACCATCCGCAGTTTCTCTCTCGTGATATTCTGTCCGTATGGAAAACGGGAAGAAAGACAGGCTAAAGCCCCTTTATTCCATGTGTTCAACTCCAGTTTTTTTGATAGCGCTCTTATATCGCTCTTTGTGAGTGCGGCCTCCATGAGAGGGCTTCTGATACCGAGTTCCCCGGCAGCCTTCATCCCCGGCCTGTAATCTTCTTGATCGTCATGATTCGAACCATCCAGTATATACTTGATCCCCTCCTTTTCGGCTATACGCCTTAACTTGCCAAACAGCTCTTTTTTGCAGTGATAGCACCGGTCAGGAGGGTTATCTTTAAACCCGGGAATATCCAGTTCTTCCGAATCGATTACAGTATGCCTTACTCTCAAGACTTCTGCCATTTTCCCAGCCTCTTCCAGTTCTCTTTGCGGATAGGTTTCGGAACGAGCTGTTACGGCTATGACCTTCTTGCTTCCCAGAGTATCTAAAGCCGCTTTTAACAAAAAGGTGCTGTCAACGCCGCCTGAGTATGCGATGATCACCGCGCCCATTTCTTTTAAAATCTCTTTCAGCCTTTCAAACTTTTTATCTAATGCAGGCATGAAAAAACCCTTTTTAAAAGATTTCAGGTGATTTACCAGTCAATACTATTGTCCGATATTATCAAAGTCAATTATTAACTTAAAAAAAACAGTGAAAAAGAGGTCTAAAGTTTTGAAATAAAATACCGATATAACTTTTAGAAAGAAATTTTACTGACAAAACAGAGAGAGAGTAAAATGGACCATCAAAAAGAGATTGACCAGGCTTTAGAAAAAGAGGATTGGGGCGGAGGAGAAAGAAGGGGGCTCGCAAGAGTGGAAGACCTTTTTCTTATCTATTTTTCCGTTATGGACGAAGAGTGGTATAAGAACAACAAAGAGCTGTTTGTCTCCAGGAAAACAAGCGAGAGGGACAACCTGTTCTTTGTCAATCCCGCCCTGGGCAAATACTCCCGCAACCGGTCGCAAACATCCGACCCTGTCCTGTTTCATATGATGCTTGAAATTAACAGGAAGCTTGACGCCCTTATTAAGGCGCTGCCCGATAAGCAGGAAGCCGAAATATTGAGACAGCATGAAGCCCTATGCAGGGATATCAGCGGCGAGGGAATCAAATTTCGCTGCGATATACCCCTGATGCAAAGAGATATCCTGAACCTCCTTATTCCCCTGCCCTCGATACATCCGGCACTTGTCAGTGCCATCGGTCTTGTGAAAAGAAGCTCGACAATTGTCGATGAATTCACAGAAGAAAAAACTCATGAGTATGGTCTGGAATTTCTGGCGATTAACGAAGAGGACAGAGAAGAAATCATCGCCTATTCGTTTAAAAGGCAAAGAGAAATTATCTCACTTTCTAAAAACAGAGACGTGAATAAAAAGGGATAAAAGAGAATGTCAACAGTTATAGGGATTATCAGCGGCGTCGTCCTCTTGTTCCTGGCCATCTTTCAGCAGGGTGGTTTTATGGTGTTCATCAATAAGAATGCCATGATGATTACCCTGGGAGGAACGATCGCCGCAACATTTATCAGCTTTCCCCTTCCAAGAGTGATGAGCGTTGCTGTTGTCCTGTTCAATATATTCAAGCAGGATATTCAAAAGCCTTCTACATATATCGGAAGGCTTGTCGGCCTTGCCTTTAAAGCAAGAAAAGAATCTCTTTTAAGCCTCGACAAAGAAGCAAAAAAGATAGGTAACCGGTTCCTGAAAAAAGGGATTGAGATGATTGTTGACGGCACACCCCCTGAAATGATCAAGGATGTTCTGGAGACCGAGCTGAATTTTCTCAACACAAGACATATGGCCGGCGAGCACATCTTCCGCACCGCCGGGAAATTCGCCCCTGCTTTCGGGCTTATCGGAACCCTCATAGGGCTCATTGCTATGCTGAGAGGCCTGGGAGGAACCACCGACGCCAGCACGCTCGGTCCGGCAATGGCTGTCGCTCTTGTCACCACTTTTTACGGTGCCATGATGTCCAATCTCTTCCTGCTTCCGGTGGCGGAAAAACTGAGATCGCGAACAGATGAAGAGATCGTCCAGATTCAGATCATCATCGAAGGAATCCTTATGATACAGGCCGGGAAAAATCCCCGGATCATTGAACAGAAGCTCAACTCATTCCTTCCGCCCTATATGAGAACCTCCTATTACAAAGAGATGCTCAAGAAGCACGGCGGGAAAGATGGGGACTAACTGATGAAAGACTTCCTGAAAAGAACGGAAGAGGATAATTCTGAAGGCTGGCTGGTCCTGTGGGGAGACATGCTCTCTGTTCTTCTTACCTTTTTTATCCTTCTCTTCGGCGTTGCTCAAATGGATCAGGGGAAATATGCCGAAATTATGTCTGCTATCGGCGATTCTTTCAGGGGAAGCAATGAAGAGGATCTCGGCGTCCTTGATAATGAGAACGACCTGATCGATCTGGAAATCCTGGTAAAAAAAATGAAGGAGGCGATTGCCGAGCTTAATCTGACTGATGCTCTCGACATTACCATAGACAGCAGGGGAGCCGTATTATACGCTCCGGGAGAGGTGTTTTTTATTTCGGGTGAAGCAGAGATTAATGACCTGGGAAAGACTTTTCTGGGCAAGATCTCCTCGCTCATTAAAAGGGTCCCTTACATGGTTCGGGTCGAAGGCCATACAGATGACGTGCCGATAAAGACTCTAAAGTTTCCTTCGAACTGGGAACTTTCAAGCGCTAGGGCGTCGAGCGTTGTGAGATACTTTATCGAAGAGGCGAATATCAGCCCCGAACGCTTTTCTGCATCCGGCTTCTCCAAGTACAGGCCGCTCTTCCCGCAGGTTCCTGCAAACCGGTCGAGGAACAGACGCGTGGAAATCATTATATTAAGAGCCCAGTAAACGCATCTCTATTTCAACACAAACCTGATAGGGATAATCCCCCACTCCTCTTCCCTGTCATTGGTCAGGGAATTAAATCTCCACTTCTTGAGATACCTGATAGCTTCTTCCTCAAGAAGGGGATCCCCCCGCTTCAGAGGAATAATCCTCCCGATCATCCCGTCAGCAAGAACCCAGAATTTCAGCTCAATCTCGCCTTCAGCTTTTGCGCTTCTTGGAAGAGGGGGCTTGAACACAACGGTTCTTCTTTTTGATACAGGCCCTCTTATTTCATATGCGGCTTTTGATTTCTTTTCCAGTGCCTCCTCTCGGATCTCTTTCAAAAGGAGTTCTTTCTTGTAAGCCTCTTTTTCGCTGAACATCTCGGCCGGCAACTTTTTTGCTTCCTTCGGGAAATCGTCCTGAAGCGGGATCCCTTTTTCAAAATCCTCTGTCTTGTCCAAAAACCCCTCGAGCATTCTCTCCTGTCCAGGGAGAGGCATTTCTTCGATCTTGACCTGCTCTTTTTCTTTTGAGAGAAGCGGGGGCAGCTCAGCTTCGATAAAGCTTTGCAGCATCCTTTTTGAACCGAGCAGTTCGGCTCTTTCAAAAAGCGGCTTCAGTTCGGTCCCGGTTTTCTTTACCTGCACCTTTTTAACACGCTTCAGGGAAAGGGTCTCTTTTCTCTGTATAAACTCGATCTCTATATAATTCATCTTATCGGCAACCGGTCTTGAAAGACCCGGTAGCAGAAAAACGATAAGAAGATGAGCCGCAAGTGATAGTAAAATTCCTGACGTTAGTCCTCTGTTCATTTGACCCTCTATTGTAATTCCTTCGGAACGGTGGCAATGGCCTGCCTTGATATGCCGGCCTGTTTTGCCAGATCCATAACTTCAACGACCCTTCCGTGAGAAACCTCTTTATCGGCCTTGATTACAAGGAGAACATTATTGTTCTTATCATATTCTGCTTTGAGTTTCTCCAGCAGATACTTTTCATCGGTCTTCTTCTCGTTTAAGTAAATCGAGCGATCTTTAGTCATGGTCACGATCATCTCTTCTCCCACCCGTTTTTCCGAGGAAACGGTCTTGGGAAGATTGACATTGATTCCCGGCTGAGCCACAAAGGTCGTGGAAATCATAAAAAAGATAAGGAGAAGAAGAACCACGTCAATGAGCGGGGTGATGTTTAAGCTCGGACTGACCCTCTTTTTTATACTAAACTTCACGTTACCTCCTTATTATCTTTTTAAAAGACCCAGCATTTTCAGGGAATGCTTTTCAAGTTCAACAATCAACGATTCGCTTTTGGTCAAAAAGTAATTGTAGAAAACAAGAGCCGGGATGGCTACAACCAGCCCTGCGGCCGTTGTGATGAGAGCCTCTGATATCCCTCCGGCCAATGCTCTCGGGTGTCCCACCCCTTCGAATGCAATAACCGCAAAGACCTTGATCATCCCGGTAACCGTCCCCAAAAGCCCGAGCAGGGGAGATATGTTCGCAATCGTTCCCAGAAGATTTGTGTATCGCTCCAGGACCGGAACCTCGTGCCTTCCCGCGTCTTCGATAATCTCCTTGATCTCCGCCCTGTCTTTATCTTTATGGAGAATCGCGGTATAGAGAATTCTTGTCAGAACAGAGCTTTTCTTCTTACAGAGAGATGCCGCGCCGGTAATATCCTTTTCCCTGAGAAAAGTTTCAATCTTTCTCAATGTCTCGTAGGGGATAATCTTGCTCTCGCGAAGAGTAAGGAGTTTCTCGATGACGATTGCCAGAGCAAAAACAGAGCAGAGAAGAATGGGAATCATCATGACTCCCCCTTTAACAATAACATCGATCATAAGTTTCCCTCCAGTTGAGATTTACGGATGTTTACTCTTTTAGTTGCGATCTTTGACTTTGTTTTCGATTTCCAAAACTCTTTTTTTGATATATTTTTGCTCCTCTTCTCCTTTCAGGTTTTCGGCTCCTTTTTTATAAAGCGTTAAGGCGTCCTTCAGCCTTCCTGAGCGGTAATAGTTGTCAGCAGCCTGAACCAGGGCCTTCCCGGCAATATCCTTCTGGTCCGGGAAGAGATAGTATATTTTCAGATAGTGATTGATGCTCTCCTCCGGCTTCCCCAGGTCTGTATACATATCCCCCAGGTTCAAAAGTCCTGTGGCTGCGGTCGCCTCGTTCTTCGAGCGGGCCGCATCTTCGAAGTGTCTGATCGCCTCATCAGCCTTTTTATTTTTCTTCGCCAAAAGCCCCATTTTAAGGCTCGCATCGAACCGCAACGGATCATCAGGATACTCCTTGATGATTCTTTTTAAAAAAAACTCCCCCTTTTTTTCTTCGTTTAAATGAGAAGAGAGAATCTCTCCGGAGCGATAGAGGGCTTTTGGAACCAGAGCGCTCCCCGGATAATCCTTCATAAAGCGTTCATATTCTCTGAGCGCTCTTTGGTAATCGTTCATCTCAAAAAAGGAATCGCCTGAAAGGAACCGGGCATCGGGCAGGTAAGGGCTTTTGGGATAGCTCATCATCAGCTTTTTAAAGGAGACAGCCGCCTTTTGAAAATCTTTTTTAAACAAATAGACCTGTCCGGTTCTGAACAGAGAATCGTCTGCCAGCTCAAAGGACGGATAGTGACGGTAAATGTATCGATAGGCATTGGCCGCCTTTTCCCATTCCTTTCTGGACAGATAATACTCCCCGATCTGATACTGAAGATTGATACTCAAAGCGGTCCCCTTAAAGCTGTCAATGAACCTCTGTCCCTCTTTCAGGAAAAGGTCATACTCCTCCAGATGATAATACGAAAAAATGATCCCGTATTTCGCGTCTTTATTTTCAGGGTACTCTTTCAGGGTTCCTTTATAAACCTTGACGGCTTCGTCATATCGCTTCAGGTTAAAGTAGGAGTCCCCCAGCCTCGAGAGGGCCTTCACCTTAAATTTTCCCTCAGGATAATTCGAAAGGTTTCTCTTGAACTCGATAATCGCCCTATCATAATCCCCTTTTCTGAAAAAGGCCGTGCTCAGCCAGAACTGGGCATCGTATCTCAAGTCGCTCTTCGGGTGCTCTCTCATGAACCTTGAAAAGGCATTGATGGCCTCCTGGAACTTTTCATCTTTATAGTATATCCATCCTATCTGAAAGGCCGCGCGGTCTTTCTTTTCGTAGAGGGGATACTCGCTGATCAACCGCTCATAGGCTTTTATCGCATCGTTATAGCTCTTCCGGTTAAAGAGAGCCTCGGCCATTCTCATCATCGCTTCGGGCCTCATGCGGCTATCCGGAAACTTCGAAATAAAGCCTTCAAACTCCTCTGCGGCCTCTTTCCACTGGCCCTTCTGGTAAAAAGCGAACCCCCTGCTGTACAGGGCATCGCTATACCGGGCACTTTCTGGAAGAACTTCCTGATAATCCTTTAACGCCGCATCGTAGTCCTTCAGGTTAAACCGGGCTTCGGCCAGCCAGAACCTGGCATTGTCATAATCCTTAGAACGGGGGAATTTCTCGGTCAGCTCTCCCAGGTATTTTGCAGCATTTTGATAGTCCTGAAGGATGTAATGGGTTATCCCCTTCCTGAAAAGGATCTTTTCTGAAAGCTCTTTCATCTTTGACAGATCACCTGCCTGATTGTAATAAGAAAGGGCATTCTGATACTGTTTCATGTTGTAGTGGTTCTCTCCCATCATAAAGAGCGAGATGGGACGGTAATCGCTCTCTTTTTTATCGGAAAGGGTTTGATAAAAATCGATCGACTTTTGATAATCCCTTTTTGAAAAATAGAACCATCCTATCTCGGCTGCGGCATGTTCTGTCCAGGGGCTCTTTGGAAAATCTGTCTTCAATGCCTTATACTCATTCTCAGCCTCATCGATTTTCATGAGACCAAGATAGGCCCTGAGCCTTCCGAACATAACAGAATCAAAAAAATCGTCTTTCCCATACATTGCAACCAGACGTTCAAAGAATTCAAGGGCCGGTTGATAGCGGCCCTGGCTTATCGATGTCCACCCAAGACCGTACAGGGCATACTTCACAAGGGGGTCCTCAGGATAGCTCTTCACAAAATCCCTGTAACCCTTTTCCGCCCCCTCATAATCCTTCATTGCGTTTTGGCTCTCAGCTGTCCAGAAGCGTGCCTTGGGAACAAGCCGGCTTTTCGGATACGTTTCACTCACCGCCTGATAGGCCTCTTTCGCCTCCCTGAATTGTCCCGACTGAAAAAGGGTCTCCCCTGCAAGAAACTGCGACGAACCGACAACAGGGCTCTTTGGAAATCTTTTTATCACCTCTTTGAAGTAGCTGAGCGAGCGATCATATTCCTTCCGGTTGAGACTGATCCAGCCTGAGGAGTAGAGGGCATAATCGGCATAGGTATCATCGGGGTATTCTTTAATCAATCTCTGGTAGAACTTCAAGGCCTCAGGTATATCGTTCATTTTGTTGTAAGACTCGCCGATCCAGTAGAGAGAAGCCCCGCGGTATTGGCTGACGGGGTATTTTGTTAAAAGCTTTTGAAACGCTTCGATCGATTCGTTGAACCTGGCATGCTGGAAGCGGTAGAGCCCTGTTTTATACTGCGCATTGTCTGTTAAAAAAACAGTGGCAACAGAAGAGGTAACGACATTGCTGTAAGCGCAGCCGGGGCTCGGTGCCACAGGGGCGGCTTTTTGCTGGGAGGTTGTCTCCGCAAGGCTGACAGGAATTGTCACCTCTTTCGGTTCCTCTTTGATACCCTCCGAGAGCTTTTTGGGAATGCTTTTCTTCTTCTCTACCTTTAGCAGAGTCATGTCTTCGCCGACGATCACCACCTCAGGCAGCTTGATCGACGGCTTTTCAGAAGCGCTGTTAACCGTCACTGAAAGAGATAAAACCAAAAGAATAAAGACCGCTCTTTTAAAAAGCATCATATCCCCTTAATGTCTGTTTGCGGGAACTTCTTCTTTCACGGACTTCTCAATCCCTGAAATCCTCTCTTCTGCCCGCCGGATAAGCTGTTCGTCCTCAGATTCCTGGGCCGCTTTCCGATAAAACGCAAGCGCCTCATGTGAGCGACCCTTTTCCTGATAGATCATCCCTTTCCTGAAATATGCAAGCCCTCTCCATGAAGAGGACGAGGGGTAGAGCCGGATAATCTTATCCAGTTCTGAAAGGGCTTTTTCCGGGTCCCCCTGCCCGTAATAAGACTCTGCCAGCCAGTAATTGGCCTCAACAGCAATGTCCTTCTTTGCCATGATAGAGACCTCTTTTAAGGTTTCTACGGCTTTTTCAATACGGCCCTTCTTAAAGCTGAAAACCCCTGCCTTGAGAGACATTTCCCATGGGTCAAGTGTCTCTTTGAATCCTTTCTTATCAATCTTTCCCATGATTTTGAGGGCCTTCTCCCACATTTCGAGCCTGTCAAAACTCAAAACCATACGGTAAAGAACCAGGTTCTTTTTTGCGCTCTCTGGATAGCGAACCAGAATCTCTTCGAAAATTGTCACCGCTTCCCTGAACCTGTCTGTCTTGAAATATGACTCTCCGAGGGCAAACATGACATCCTCTCCTTTTTCCTTTTCTTTAGCGTGCCCGACCCATCTCTCAAGGTCTGAAACGGCTTTTTCATACTCATTGATCTTGTAATAAGCGAGACCTCTTTTATAAAGAATATCATAGATATTCTCTTTACCCAAGCCTGAGCCGATCATTTCTGAAAAGGATTCAACAGCCCCTTTAAAATTTTTCAGCCGGAAAAAATTCTCTCCCTTCATGTAATGAGCCAGAGAGTTTTCTTTGGGATCGTTCGAGATCTCGGCAAGTCTTTGATAATCGCCGAGCGACTCCTGATAAAGACCCTTTCTGTAATTGAGGGACCCCCTGTTTATCAGGGCTTCCCTTTGCCAGCGGCTTTCAGGGTAGTTCTCGATCAATTGCGAAAGCTCTTTTAAAGCCGCCTCATCGTTTTTCAGAGCCAGATAGGACTTGGCAACAAGATAGAGCGCTGTATCGAGGTTGTTATCCTCCGGGAATGACAGCTTCAGCTCTTCAAACGACCTGACGACCTTATCATACTGTTTCATATGAAAATACGACCAGCCCAGTCCGTATAAAACCCTGCTTTTCAAAACACTGTCAGGGTTCTTATCAAGAAATTCGAGATAGCTTTGAACAGCCTTTTCAAAATCCTTCATCTGGTAATGATTCTCTGCAAGCCAGAACCGGCTTTGCCTGACAAACGGGCTGTCCGGAAATTTCTTTTGCAAAAGAGCAAGACTATCTGCCGCCTCCTTAAATTTCTTCAGCTGAAAAAAGACCCCGGCCCCTCTGAAAAGACAGTCCGGCACCAGCGGGCTTTGATGAAAATCGCTAATGACTTTCTGATAGTTTTCTATAGACCTCTTCAAATTCCCCATCTCTTCATAGGCCATTCCCAGGGAGTAATGCGCATAGTCGAGATACTGGTTCTTCGGGTAGTCCTTCACCAGCCTTTCAAAAGGAGCAATGGCCTCTTTATATTGCTTGAGATAAAAGGAGGACTCGCCTTTCCAGTATAATACCTCTCCAGAGAGAGGGCTGTCGGGCCATCTGGAAAGGAAGCTGTCAAACTCTTCTCCGGCTTCCTGATACTGCCTGTTTTTGAAATAGCTCTTTCCCAGCATGAGCTTTGCATCAGCGGTCAAGAAATCATCCCGATCGTTTTCAATCAGCGTCCGGTAACCCCTGATGGCACTTTTGTAATCACCCTTATAAAAAAATGATTCAGAGAGAAAGAAACGGACAGGATTAACCTTTTTCCCTTTCGGGAACTGGGAGAGATACTTCTCAAATTCTTTAATGGCTACATCGTAAAAGCCGTCAATGTAGGCCTTTATCGCAAAGGAATAAACCCGGCCCTCCTGCTCTTCTGCGCTGCTGCATAGGGCTGTATTGAATAGGATAAGAACGATTGACAGGGAAACAAAAAGAGACAGTCTCTGAAACATCCGGATTTTATTCCCCCCCGTTCTGGCAAAATCCGCATGATTCATAACCTGCATCAAGGGCCTCTCCGGGGGTTTGAAACCATATCTTATCCTCTTCGCTCAGACCCAGGGCATATCGGCAATGAGGATAATGATATCGTTTTCTCTTGGATTTCAGGGAACCGACAAATTTTTTATTGTGAGAAGAACCTTCTTCAGATATGGATGAGACCGAAGAAGAAATCTCCGGGGACGGAGACGGAACATGCCCCCTGCTGTCACTCCGGAAAAAAGCCTCGATTTTCCAGATTGCCCAGTATAAATAGTAGAATATCAGTTCGATGAATTTTTTCATCATTTCTTAGAAAAAAATGTTGTGTACCAAATTAACACATTTTGCAGAAAAGTCAACAAGAACTCTTATTTTTTGAAAGAAATAAGGCAGTTATCAATAAGCCGGGTCTTGCCGATTTTAACGGCAACGGCAATAAGAGCAGAACCCTTTATTATTTCAAGGGCTTTTAGATTTTCAGGATCGCAGACCTCGATATAATCGATATCTGTTCCCTTTTCCGATTCGATAACCCCTGTCATCTCATCGATGATTCTTCTGGGGTGAATCTCCCCTTCCCGTATCATTTCCCCGGCTCTTTTTAAGGCCCTGTTCAAAGAGAGGGCTGCTTTCCTCTCCTCAGGATTCAGGTAGGCGTTTCGGGAGCTCATGGCAAGGCCGTCTTTCTCCCTTATGATCGGAAGGCCGATAATCTCGATATCCATATTCAGGTCTTTGGCCATTGTCTCGATCACCTTCAGCTGCTGAAAATCTTTCTTTCCGAAATAGGCCTTATGGGGTTTGCATATATTGAAAAGCTTGGCCACAATGGTCGCAACACCCCTGAAATGCGTTGGCCGTGATCTCCCGCATAATCTTTCCGTAATCGATTCGACATTGACATAGGTCAGATATCCTTCCGCATAGATCTCCCCGGCCTTGGGGCAAAAGAGAATGTCGACGCCTGTTTCTTTCAGCTTTCTGGTATCCGATTCCCTGTCAACCGGATACTTCTCATAATCCTCTCCGGGCGCGAACTGGGTCGGATTGACAAAGATCGTCGCAATAACACGGTCACTTTCTTCTCTTGCTTTTCTCATCAGGCTCAGATGCCCCTCGTGAAGGTAACCCATGGTCGGAACCAGCCCGATAGTATGACCCCCTTTTCTCAACGTTTCGGAAAGGGACTGCATCTCTTTTATCGATTCGATGATCTGCATTCTGTTCTGCTCCTTAATCGTAGCTCTGTTCTTTGCCGGGAAAATCTCCTTTAATGACCTCGTCCTTAAATTCTTCGACCGCTTTCTTTACAGTCTCATCGAGATCAACATATCTCTTGGTAAACTTGGGAGCAAAGCCTTTAAAAAATCCCAGCATATCATGAAGCACCAGCACCTGTCCGTCGCAGTGGGGCCCGGCACCGATACCGATGGTCGGAATCGAAAGGTCTTCGGTTATCTTCTTTGCCAGCTTTAAGGGTATCCCTTCCAGGACCACGGAAAAGGCCCCTGCCCTTTCAACGGCCCGCGCATCCTCGATGACTTTTTCCTCTTCTGTCAGACCTCTTCCCTGAACCTTGTAGCCGCCGAACTTGTAATAGGACTGCGGGGTAAGACCCACATGCCCCATCACCGGTATCCCCGCATCGACGATCCCTTTTATCGTCTCTTCAATAACAACGCCTCCTTCCACCTTTACGGCTTCGGCACAACCCTCCGTGATGAGACGGCCAGCGTTCCGCATCGCCTCTTCCTTTGATATCTGAAAGGTGAGAAACGGCATGTCAGCAACGACCATGGCTTTGCATTTCGCTTTTGCTACGGCCTTTGTGTGATGAATCATATTCTCCAGAGTCACAAAGGTCGTATTCTGGTAACCGAGAACGACCATTCCGAGAGAATCACCGACCAGGATGATATCAATCCCCGCCTCGTCGAGAATCCTTGCAAAGGGAAAATCATAGGCCGTAAGCGAAACGATCTTCTTCCCTTCCTTTTTCATATTTATGATCGTCGAGGTCGTTACTTTTTTTCTTTCCATAATTGTATCTCCCTATAAAAAAAGCCTCCGGGAACGGACCCAGGAGGCCTTTTCAATGGTCGGTCTATCACGTTGAGATTGGAAGTTCCAAAAAGAATCTTCCTTCCCGCGTATCGTCTCAGTCTTTTTATTAAAAGCTTTCCTTTCCGTCTCGGTCCGTCCGGATCCAAGCGGTATCAAGCATTTTCATCATACCTGCTTTTTGCTAAATCGTCAAGCCTTCCTTCTATTCGACCCTGAAAATCTTCTGCTCGTCGCCCAAAAGCCCGATAAGCTCGCCAATCCCCTTTCGCAGTTCAGGGTGAACAAAATCGGGAAAGATGTCAGAAAGGGGCTTGAGCACAAACATTCTTTCGTGCATTCTCGGATGAGGGATAATAAGGTCACCCTCTTTAAGAATCAGGTCATCGTAAAGGAGCAGGTCCAGGTCAATGACCCTCGGCCCCCATCTTAGCTCCCTTGTTCTGCCCATGGAATCTTCTGTTTCAAGCAGTATGTTGAGGAGATCACCCGGATTCAGTGAGGTTTGAATCTCGATAACAGCGTTGATGAATTTTTCCTGTTCCAGATAGCCGACAGGATCGCTTTCATAAAAGGGAGAGGCTTTTGTAACGGTAATATTTTTTGTTTCAGATAATCTCTGGACAGCCGCTTGCAGGTTTTTCAGCCTGTCTCCAATGTTCGAACCGATACCGATAAAGGCCTGTGTTAACGCCCTGATATCCCGACCTCCTTGATCCGCGAAACCGCCTCTTTCAGCCTTGCTTCACCAACGGTCAGAGCCATCCGTATATACCCTTCTCCGCTATCACCGAAACCGACACCCGGTGTCGTCACGATCCCTGCCTTTGTGAGAAGATGAGCCGTAAAATCGGTGGAGTTGGTCCCTTTGGGAACGGTTATCCAGATATAGAAGGTGGCCTTGGGAGTATTGACATCAAGCCCTATCTCTTTCAGGCCCTGAACCAGAACATCCCGTCTTTTCTGATACATGGTCTTCATGGCATCGATGATACTCTGGTCACCGTTCAAGGCTTCGATGCCCGCTTCCTGAACGGCCTGGAATATCCCTGAGTCGATGTTCGTTTTAATGCCCCCCAGCCCCGCAATAACCTCGCTGTTCCCGGAGGCAAAACCGATCCGCCACCCTGTCATATTGTATGTCTTTGAAAGGGAATGGAACTCAATACCGACATCCCTGGCCCCCTCGACACCCAAAAAGCTTATCGGGTCATAACCGTCATACGACATCTCTGTGTAGGCGGCATCGTGGCAGACAATAATATTATACTCCCTTGCAAACTCGATAACCTTTTCAAAAAAACCTTTATCCGCAACAGCTGCGGTCGGGTTGTTCGGATAGTTCAGGAACATCAGTTTGGCGCTTTTTGCATCATCAGGACTGATCAAATCGAGATCGGGAAGAAAGCCGTTTTCCTTTAACAGCGGCATCATCACTGGGATCCCGCCGGCAAAGATCGTTGCTGCGTTGTACACAGGATAACCGGGATCGGGAATCAGTGCCTTATCGCCGGGATTGATAAATGCCAAGGGAATATGCGCTATCCCCTCCTTGGAGCCGATAAGAGAAACGATTTCTGTTTTCGGATCGAGATTAATGCCGAACCGCTTCTGATACCAGTCGGCAACGGCCTTCCGAAAGCTTAACAAACCGACATAAGAGGGATACTGATGGTTCTCCGGCTTCTCCGCAGCTTTTTTCAGGGCTTCTATGATATTGGGAGGGGTGGGCTGGTCCGGGTCCCCCACGCCTAGATCGATAATATCCATGCCTTTCGCTATCGCCTCTTCCTTCATCTTGTCCAGCTTTGCAAAGAGATAGGGAGGAAGCTGTCTGAGTCTTTCTGCTGCTTCAACGTTGATTTTGCTCAATTCAATCTCTCCTTTTCTTTAACCCTAACACATCCTGCATATCATAGAGACCCGGTTCCTGGCTGACAACCCACAGGGCTGCCCTTACTGCGCCTCTTGCAAAATTATCCCGGCTGTGGGCCTTGTGGGTGATCTCGATTCTCTCCCCGCCTCCCAGGTACATAACCGTATGTTCGCCGACGACATCCCCGCCTCTTATTGTCTGTATACCGATCTCTTCATCCGAGCGCTCGCCGATAATCCCTTTGCGTCCGAAAACACCGACTTTATTAAGGTCTCTTTTCAGGACATCCGCAATGATCTCGGCCAGCTTGACAGCGGTCCCGCTGGGGGCGTCCTTTTTCAGGCGGTGATGGGCTTCTACCAGCTCGATATCATAGTCCTTTCCGATAATCTCTGTCACCTCTTCAACGAGCTTGAACATGAGGTTGACCCCCACACTCATATTCGGGGCAAGGATACATCGTGCTGTTTTCGCGATTGTTTTGATTTTTTCTTTTTCTTCGTCGGAAAATCCGGTTGTCCCGATGATAATCGCCTTATTATTTTCAGAGGCGATCTTCAGGTTGTTCAGTGACACCCTGGGAACGGTAAAGTCAATGATTACATCGGAATCGCTTACGATCGATTCGAGGTCCTCTGCAACAGGTATCCCGAGTGTTCCCAGTCCGTTGACCTCGCCGATATCCTTTCCGACAGATGGATGGCCTTTCTGCTCTGTCCCGCCTGCGAGTTCTATCCCTTCGGCCTGATCGATGGCGTTGATGATCATGTGCCCCATCCTTCCGGCTGCACCGATAACAATCGCTTTAATCATATCTTCATCCCTTTTTCAGTAAAGATATTTTTGTTTTAAGGCATGGCTGTAAAAAGCCTGGATTATGAGATCAGTCCGTAATTCTTCATGACCGTCTTCAATCTCGCTGTGTTCTTCTCCGACAACAAAACCAGAGGCAGTCTGATTTCATCTTCTATCTTATCCATCAGCACAAGAGCCTTTTTCACAGGGATAGGATTGGTCTCATAGAACATCGCCTCGTTCAAGGGGCGGAGTTTATAATGAAGCTCAAGCGCCTTCTCCATATCTCCTGCATTGAAGGCCTTGATGAGATCGGACATATCCTTCGGGACGATATTGGCAGTGACCGATATAACCCCCTTGCCGCCCACAGAGAGCATCGGCAGAATAATGAAGTCGTCTCCGGAAAGAACAATGAACTCGGGATGGGAAAGACCGATAATATCGCTCAGCTGCTGCAAAGACCCGGAGGCCTCCTTGATGCCGACGATATTGTCCATCTGCGAGAGCTTCGCGACTGTGTCGGGAAGCATATTTACGCTGGTTCTGCCCGGAACATTGTAAAGGATAATCGGTATCTCCACTTCCGAGGCAACGCTTTTAAAATGGTGGTAAAGCCCGTCCTGAGTCGGCTTGTTGTAGTAAGGAGTGATCATTAACGCCCCGTCAGCACCGACATCCTTTGCGTGCTTTGTCAGCCTGATCGCCTCTTCGGTAGAATTGGAACCGGTGCCGGCAAGAACAGGCACCCTTCCTTTGACCGCATCAATCGTTATCTCGATAACCCTCTTATGTTCGTTATGGGAGAGAGTCGCCGATTCCCCGGTTGTTCCGCAGGGAACAATCCCGTTCGTCCCGTTTTCGATATGAAACTCTATCAGATCCCGCAAGGCCTGCTCGTCAAGCTCTCCGTTCTTAAAAGGGGTGACAATCGCCACCAGTGACCCTTCAAACATTTTTATTCACCTCTCTTTATTTCTTGAGAAACTCCGGTATCTTTTCACCTTTTATCAGGTCTTCGTATTTCTCTCTGTTCTTGATAATATGATAACTGCTTCCGTCTACCATGACCTCGGCGACCCTGGGACGGGAATTGTAATTGGACGACATGGAAAATCCGTATGCCCCGGCGCTCATTACCGCCAGCAGGTCTCCCTGTTTCAGGTTCGGCAGGACTCTCTCTTTTGCAAGAAAATCTCCGCTCTCGCAAATAGGCCCGACCACGTCGGCAACGATCTTGGAATTGCCGAAGTCGAGTTTTTCGGCCGGGATAATGTTCTGATAAGAGCCGTATAGTGTCGGCCTCATCAGATCGTTCATCGCGGCATCGACAATGACAAAGTTCTTTTCTTTGGTCGTTTTGATATAGAGAACCTTTGCAACAAGAACACCGGCATTCCCGACAATAACCCTTCCCGGTTCGAAGAGCACCGTGCAGTTCATCCGCTTGAGGACCGGGATAACGGCCTTTGCAAATTCTGACGGCTCCGGCGGGGACTCCTTTTCATAGGCGATCCCCAGCCCTCCTCCGACATCAAGGTATCGGATATCAAAACCCATTCCCCTCAATTTTTTTACGAATCCCTCTATCCTTACAACCGCATCGACAAAAGGGGTGGTTTCGACAATCTGAGAGCCGATATGAATATGAATTCCCGCAATCTCTACATGTTTCAGGTTCTTTGCCTTCTCGCAGTCGACAAGGGCCTGGTCCATATCGATCCCGAACTTGCTCTGCTTCAGGCCTGTCGATATATAGGGATGGGTCTTGGGGTCGATATCCGGGTTGATCCTGAGAGCGACAAGGGCCTTTTTGTTCAGCTTTGATGCAACATCATTAATAGCAACCAGCTCCTGAGAAGATTCGACATTGAAAAGGAGTATGTCTGATTCGAGCGCATATCGGATCTCTTCTTCTGTCTTCCCCACCCCGGCATAAACAATCTTCTTGGGGTCAGCCCCTGCCTTGAGTGCCCTGTAAAGCTCTCCCCCGGAAACGATGTCGAGCCCGCTCCCCTCGTTGATAAATGTCTTCAGGATAGCAATATTCGAGTTGGCCTTTGTCGAATAGCAGATGATACGGGGGATCTCTTCAAAGGCCTTATCAAAAACCTGATAATGTCTTCTCAGTGTATGAAGACCGTAAAGATAAAACGGGGTCCCGACCTCTCTGGCTATCTTCTCAACAGGCACATCTTCACAGTAGAGCTTGTTATCTTCTTTGTATTCAAAATCGTGCATAACCCTTCCCTTTCAGAGGTAGTAACATTTTAGTCTGCATTTGTTAACATAAAGAAAGCTGAAAGTCAACCCGGCATTATTAACCAATGGAACGCGGTAGGCTTTGGCTTCGGCGGAACAGGGGCACCCTTTTTCCCGCAGCCTATCAAAACCGAAGAACAGACAAAAATAAAGATAACTGTTACAATCATTTTCTTTTTCATATTTCTATTTTAACCCTTTTTGGCTCTCGGATATCTCCTGTATCCTTTTTAGAACACTGCTCTTTGACGTTCCTCCAATCACCTTCTTTTTCATGACAGAGTTCTCTATGGAAAGATATTTTTTTACATCCGCTTCAAAGAGGGGTGAAAAATCTTTTAATTCTTTTGTTTTCAGGTTTTTGAACAAAAGACCGTTCTTCAGGCAGTGGTTCACCATCTTTCCCACCACCTCATGCGCCTTCCTGAAAGGAAGACCCTTTTTCACGAGATAGTCGGCAATATCGGTGGCAGTAATAAAGTCTTTTTCCGCCGCTTCTTTCATCTTCTCTTTGTTTATCTTCATCTTTTTAAGAAGCTCTGAGATAATTTTCAAAGAGGGCTTCAGAGTATCGACTGAATCGAACAACGGCTCCTTGTCTTCCTGCATGTCCCTGTTATAGGTAAGGGGCAGAGACTTCATGACCGTTAACAGAGCGACAAGGTTTCCGTAGACCCTGCCTGTTTTCCCCCTGATCAGCTCGAGAATATCCGGGTTTTTCTTCTGAGGCATAAGGCTGCTCCCCGTGCAGAACGAGTCGGGAAGCACGACATAATCAAACTCGGAAGACGACCAGAGAATGAGGTCCTCGCTTAAGCGGCTGAGATGCATCATGGCTATGGAAACAGCGCTTAAGAACTCGATGATAAAGTCCCTGTCGCTGACACTGTCCATGCTGTTCCTCGTTACTGCCGGAAACCCGAGAAGTTTTGCAACATACTTCCTGTCAATGGGGAGGGTTGTGCCGGACAGGGCACCGGATCCGAGCGGCATGACATTGACCCTCTGGAATGCATCCTCAAACCTCTCCTCATCCCGCTCGAACATCTCGAAATAGGCAAGGACATAATGCGAAAAAAGGACGGGCTGCGCCCTTTGAAGATGGGTATAGCCCGGCATGATCGCATCAATATTCTTTTCGGCCATGTTGACAAGGGTATTTTTCAGCTTTTCCAGATCCTGGATGATCTCTAAAATCTCGTCCCTGAGATAAAGCCTGATATCGAGCGCAACCTGGTCGTTCCGGCTCCTTGCCGTATGCAGCTTTCCGGCCGCATCCCCTATCTTATGGGCAAGCCTTTTTTCGATATTCATGTGGATGTCTTCCAGTTCGGTCTTGAACGGGAATTTCCCGTTCTCTATCTCTTTTCCTATCTCCTTAAGGCCCTTTACGATCTGGTTGGCTTCCTTTTTCAGGATAATCCCGCATTTTCCGAGCATCTTTGCATGGGCCATGCTCCCCCAAATATCATACTTGTAAAGCCTCCTGTCAAAAGAGATCGACTCGGTGAAGGCCTCGACGCTCTTCTCGGTTTCCTGGTTAAACCTGCCTCCCCACGGTTTTTTTGCCATGATTTTCTCTCTTTACATATTTTCCGTTAATTTTTAAGATATTACAGGAACTTTAAAACTTGTTGAATCTAAACACATTTTCCGCGTGGTGTCAATAGTTTATCGCTTTTGTGGTTGAAGGGATTATAATTTCTTTTTAAAGGTTGTCATTTTTGTCACTTCTGTCACACTTTTTGAGGATAGGAATAATATAAGACATTGAATAGTAAGTATTTAAACTATTTTCCCCTCCCAGGGTGTGACATCTTCTATTTCCTTCTATTTCCGGCTATTCAGGCATACTTCCCAGTTATTCTTCCCTTTCATCTTTTTCATCCTCGCAGGGGCTTTCATCTCCATACATCTTTCTCTTTGCCTCTTCCAGCGCCTTTCTCTCTTGAAAGCCGGGCGAACTGACCAGTTTCTCAACCTTGCTTTTCAACCACTCCCCGGGGTCCGAGCTGTCTCCCCTTTCAAGCAGTTCATTATTGCCAAAAGGAGAAAGAACACTGACATCACCGGACGAAGAAGAATGCCTGATTGGAGCCCTCAGATACCCAAGGTCCCTTAACGTATCAAACTGCATTTTCATCACCTGGCAGGCCGCACCAATCGCTCTCATCTGTTTCGAGGCAGAAATATCCCTCTGGTACGACATTCTCACAAGACGCTGATACTGCTCCCTGAAGTTGCCGAGCATCTCGCCCACAAACGTTTCCTGGAACTCATCCGAAGGAACAAGGGAATTGTTTTCCCTTATCTTCTCCAGATACCGCTGGACAGTTCTCCGGCTCATCTTAAGGAGCCTGCTTATCTCAATATTGGTATACCCCCTCTGTTTCAGCGCCTCAGTGCAGTCGATAAGGTTTTGCCTGTTCAGCCCCTCCGGCTTTAACGTTCCCTCTATCAACTGCTCCACCCTGTCCAGCGTGGATACAGCCTCTCTTTCCAGAGGCAGAAAAACCCTGTCCTTATGTTTCTTTTTTCTCTTCAAAAAATCTTTCTTTTTCTCCTGTTCCATTTCAACCTCCCTGTTTAAAAAAAAGGCCGCCTGTTTTTTTAGTTTAAACACGGCGGCCGGATAATACAAAAACAATGAGCATGCAATTATATATATATCATAAAAAATACCTGTCAAGAACAGGAGGCAAAGAAAACATAAAGAAAAATAGGGATTTAGAAGAGCTTATTCAGGAAAAAACCGAGAAAAAGGAAGTAAAGGGATGGAAATAAGGAGAGAGGCTTCAAAACCGTTAATTTGTTATATCATTTCCCTTTCATACTGAGAGTTAGAGCAATTGTCAGCAATCGATTTACTTCTCTTTTTGCGCAGAAACGTTGTTATTTTTCGTATTAGTATAGCTTGTGACAATTTCTTTGATCTTGTTAATAATTTCTTCTTTCGCTTCTTCACCTGCTAATTTTTCTAATTCCTTTATTTTACCCCACAACTCTTCCTGAACAAATTTTCCTGGCTGGGCAATATATATCTTATCGTGTTTTGTAGAACTGTCTTGTTCAGAATCGTGTAAAATCTCTTCATACAACTTTTCACCGGGTCGCAAACCTATAAATTCTATATCAATATCTTTCCCCGGTTTCAATCCAGAAAGGGCAATCATGTTCCTTGCCAGATCATATATCTTTATCTGTTCCCCCATATCTAAAATAAATATCTCACCCCCCTCTCCTATAGCACCTGCCTGCAATACCAGCTGCACTGCCTCTTTCAAACTCATAAAATATCTTTTCACCTCTGGATCAGTCACGGTTACTGGCCCGCCTTCTTCAATTTGCTTTTTAAAAAGAGGGACAACACTGCCTTTTGAACCTAAAACATTTCCAAAACGAACCGAAATAAATTTTGTTCTGCTTGTTTCTGCTCTTGATTGAACAATCATCTCTCCAATACGTTTCGTCGCACCCATAACACTGGTAGGGTTTACAGCCTTATCTGTCGAGATATAAATAAATCTTTCCACTCCAAATTGATCGGAAGCATAAGTGATTTTCCGTGTAGCCGTTACATTGTTCTTTACAGCAGCTGAGGGATTTTCTTCCATTAAGGGAACATGCTTAAAAGCAGCAGAATGAAATACTATTTGGGGCTTCAGTTTTGTAAAGGCCGCTCTTAACAACCCGCTATCTTCAATGTCTCCCATAATTATTTCTAAAGAAAGACCGGGAAAGTCTCTTTTAAGCTCTCTGCATAAAAAATACAAATCATTCTCATTATGATCAAAAAGTATAAGCTGCGGCGGCGAAAAACCCGCAACCTGTCTGCTAATCTCCGAGCCAATAGAACCGCAACCCCCTGTTATCAATACTTTCTTATTTTTAATATAAGACTCAATTTCATGCATGTCTATTTTCACAGACTCTCTATTTAAAAGGTCTTCCGGGCTAACATCTTTTAATTTAATTATTAAATCTCCGGATAAAATTTTACTTAAATCTGGAGCTATTTTGATTTTTACCGTAGGTTCCTGGCAATATGAAATAATATCTCTAATAACCGTACCTTTTGCAGCAGGAATAGCAATAATGATTTCTTCAACTCCATATTTATCAATAATCTTAGGTATTTTTTTTCTGTCTCCCAGAACCTTCAAACCATAAATACTAAAACCTTTTTTTGAAGGATCGTCATCGACAAATCCAACCACGTCATAATCGAACTGAGGGTTGTTTCTCAGCTCCTTCAATATCATGATTCCAGAAGTTCCTGCACCCACAATAATTGTTTTGATTTTTTTCCTGCCTAACGGCATAGGACGAAACTTCTCTCGGAAAGCTCTATTCGCAAACCTAACTCCAGAAATAAGTCCTACACATAAAATAAAATCCAGTATAAATATCGAACGTGGAAAGCTATGCAAACGAAGAACGAACCCAGCAAGCAACATAAAGACAACAGTGGAAATTATATTGGCTTTTATAATCTGCCATAAATCCTCCATGCTGACATATCGCCACAATCCGGCAAATAGACCAAAATAATGAAAAGTCAGTACTTTTATAAGAACCAGGTATGAAATAGTTTCAGAAAAGAACGGAAAATACTTCGACGGCAAGCTGAAATCAAAACGAATATAGAAGGCAAAAAAATAGGCACTACTAATTAAACAAATATGGGCCAGAACAATCGGCATTCTTCGATATTCAAGTAAAATATTTTTTTTTCTCATTATTTTATTAATTCCTTATTACTATTCTCTTGAAACCCTATCATACTTAGAACTCAAAAAACCTATAATCTTGCTATGATTTCTTTTAGGTTTTTACAAATATAATCGATCTGCTCTTCTTCCAAATTATTGAAAAACGGAAGCGCAATTGTCCTTTCTGACACTTTTTCAGTAATGGGAAAATCACCTTTATTATATCCAAACATATTTCGATAAAAGGGCTGGAGATGAATAGGGGAAAAATAGTCACCGCAGCTTACCCCCTTCTCTTTTAATTTTGCCCTAATCAAATTCCTATCTTTTTGGGAAAATTTATTAGCTAATCTAATCACATAAACAAACCAGCTAATTTTTTTATTTTCCTCAAAGCAAGGCAAAATTATTTCATCAATCTCTGACAGTTTTTCATTATACAGTCTGGCAACCTTTTTTCTTTTAGCTAAAATCTCATCAATTCTTTGCAGCTGGGTAATACCCAAAGCACAATTAAGATCACTTATACGATAATTATATCCAAGCCGTTCATGCTCTAACCATGAGCTATTTTCAGACCTGCCCTGATTCCTCATGCTGCGGCAAAGTCTATCAATCCTTTCACTATCCGTTACAATCATCCCCCCCTCACCTGTTGTAATCTGTTTATTAGGATAAAAACCAAAAACCCCGCAAGTTCCAAAAGTCCCAACTTTTTTCCAATCCAATTTCCCATTAGTTTCTGAGTAGTATTCGGCATTGACAGCTTCACAAGCATCCTCAATAACTTCCAATCCATAATTCTGCGCCAATTCCATTATTTCGTCCATTTCACAGGGTCTTCCAAACACATGCACAGGAATAATGGCTTTTATCTTTCTATTATTATCTTTAAGTTTCTTGATCGTATCGCCGAGTTTGTTGAGATCGACATTCAAGGTACTCTCATCAATATCGACAAATATCGGCCTTCCTCTTTCAAAAAGTATACAATTAGCAGATGAAACAAAGCTGAAGGGGGTAGTAATAACTTTATCTTCATCCTTAATATCAAGAGCTCTTATACAGAGATGGAGGCCGCTTGTCCCGCTATTGACAGCCAATGCATATTGAGAACCCATTTGAGCTGCAAATTTTTCTTCGAATTCCTGCAGCTTTGGCCCCATACTTAAATTCGGAGTTTTTAGAACCTCAACAATTGATTGGACTTCTTTGTCGGTAATGTCCGGCCTGGATAAAGGAATATTCATCATTTTTTATTTAAAAATCATTGAGTAAATCGTTTTAAATATTAAACTAATATCATAAAAAAACCCTTTTTCCCCCAGATACTCTTTATTATATTCAAGTTTTTTTGGTAAAACAGTAGAAATATAAAATTTCTCTACTTCATCAGGCTTTTTATCTAATAATAAAGACTCATCTTTAAATTTTATGGAGGCAAGATCAGTAATTCCGGGTCTTATCTTTAGAATATCTTTATAATCATCTGAGTAATAATTAACAAATTTCGGAAGTTCCGGCCTCGGTCCAACAAAGCTCATATCACCCTTTAAGACATTTAATAACTGGGGCAACTCATCAAATTTGTATTTCCTTAGGTATCTTCCAACCCTGCTTATCCTTCTATCATTCCTTGGACTACAAGCTGGATCATCTTCAGTCATTTGAAAATTCATGGTTCTGAATTTATAGAGTACGAAATGCTTCCAATCCTTCCCCACCCGTTCCTGTCGGTAAATTATTGGCCTTCCTGAATCAAAAAGGATACAAAGAGAAATTATCAATAAAAGTGGGGATAGAATCAATAATCCCAGGACAGAAACAGTCAGGTCAAATAGCCGTTTAGTGCTCATATTCTCAACAGCAAGCATCATACCTTTGTCTAAAAACAATGTTCTTTCGATACTTGGAAATCAGTCTCTGTTGTTCGCGGTGTAAATCTTCATTTGAGAGGAACTTTGTTCTTGTTATTCGATTTTCATACTCATCTACTGTCGACCAATCCACATTTCTATGTAATTCAGGATTATAATACAATGTTCCTGGATAAGGAGCAAGAATAGTAAATCCTACGGCATCCGGTTTAATCTCATCCACTATCCTTTCTGAAAGCTTTATATCGTCAAGACTCTCTTCCGGCATTCCGAGAAGCATATAGGCTCTTCTGAAAAAGCCAAGCTTTGCCGTCAACTCAAAAACCCATCTTATTTTATCCAAGTCTATATCCTTTCTCATTTCCTTGAGTATTTTAGGAGAACCGCTTTCCACCCCAATCCAAACCTCTTTACAACCGGCTTTCTTCATTAATCGCAAAAGTTCCTCGTCTGCTAAATTTGGTCTAATATTGCAACCCCAATGGGTTTTTATATTTCTCCTGAGTTTTTTTTCGCAAAATTCCCTAACCAATTCTTTTTTAATAACGAAGGTATCGTCACTAAATTTAACAAAGTCTATTTTTAGGTCTTTTACCAATTGTTCAAATTCGTCGAGGATATTATCAGCACTTCTATATCTAACCTTCCTTGACCAGATTGTATGGCTTGCACAAAAGGTGCATTTGAAAGGACAGCCCCGACTGGAAAAAATGCTTGCAATGCGATAGCCGTTGTCTTTAAAAGCTTGTTGAATATTTCGTTCTTGTTTTATCAAGCTGCGGTCAGGGAATGGCAAAAAATCAAGGTCTTTAATGTAAGGTTTTTTAACTATTTTTTCCCTGTTTCCTTTGACAATATCAAGCATCGCTACTTCACCTTCCCCAATTACAACTTGATCTACTCCCTCAACCATGCAGTCCTCGGGAAGAGCAGATGAGTGACAACCACCCACGACTGTATGAATCCACGGAGAGTTCTTCTTCAATGCCCTAGCAATATTCAGCGCATAAAAAAATGTAGGTGAAGTACACGAGAATGCTACAATGTCAGCATCCAGGCAGCCTTTGATAATTGTTTCATTATCATCAAAGCATCCCTGGTAGAATGCAATCTCTATATTTTTTAAATTAGACTTTAGATAGGCACCGATATATCCCAAGCTAAGTGCTTCCCATGAATTCAGATATTTTCCATAGATTAAAACAACTTTCACAAACTATCTCCTTTTTTTAGGATCACCGCCATTCGACCCCAAGTTCTTAGTAAACCCCACAATGTGCCTAATCCATATGTAAAATGGAGAGATATAAATATAATAGGCATAAGAAGTAAATATCTAATATCCTTCTGTTTAAATGATATTCTACCTGAAAAATAGAAGTTAATTACCATATAAGAGCCAAATATAAGGAGAGATAAATACAAAAAGCCTGGGAATAAAAAAGATAAAATTGCAAAACTAATCAAACTCAATACAAATATCAGTGGAATGAAATGTCTCCATGAAAAAATCGTTTCATTTAATTTTAAATGCTCGGCAACCTTGAACCCATTGTCAAAAATATGTTTACAGAATTTGTAAAAAGCAGAACGGACATAATAATAAACTTTAATATCAGGAACGAGAAGGATCTTCCCCCCTGCTTTCCTCAACCTGGCATTAAACTCAGTATCCTCGTTCCTGGGGAAATTTTCATTAAAAAGCCCTATTTCATTGAAAAGTTTTTTGTGATAACAGCCATAAGGTACAGTATCTACCCACATCGGTTCCTTTGCCCAACCAATTCTATAATGAGCATTCCCTACCCCAAATGAATGTGATAAAGCAAATGCAATGGCTTTTTCCGATAATGAATTATTTCTGGGAACAGTAATCCACATACCACCCACATTGTCTGCGTTATATTCTTTTAAATATTTGACGCATTGAGATATATAATCTTTTTCATAAGTGCTATGCGCATCCATTCTGACAATGATTTCACCTTTAGCATTTCGAACTCCTATGTTTAGGGCAGCAGGTGTTATTTTTTTATGGTTATCAAAAACTTTAATATATGAATAAGTATTTGCATATCTCTCAAGTATTATTCTTGTTTCATCTTCACTCAATCCATCCATAACAAGTATTTCTAATCTTTCTTTTGGATAATCACTGGCAATTACAGAATCCAAGCATTTACTAATGTAATCTTTTTCATTAAGGCATGGAATAATTACAGTTACAAATGGTTTTTCAGATATTAATTTGTTTTTATAGTAATTCATAACTATCAATAAATCTAATTAAAGGAATGAGCATTCTTATCTTTTTCCATGTAAAGTCTAAACCTATACTTATCGGCTACACGTCTCAATTTATTTTGAAAAAGATATTTACTCATAGAATCTAAGGAAACAAAATAACTAATAGCGTGCCTTAAACCCCAGGGTGTTTTTTTTGCTTCCAATCTTTTCAAAATACTTTTGCGAAGAATTTTCTTCCTGACTTTTTTTAACAATCTTAAAACCTGCTTTCTCTTTCTGGCTGGCAGTTCAGGAGTTTCAAAAATCGGTATGTTAGCAACTGTTGAATTGTCATTTAAATATTCATCCGGACTTTTTAACAAATATCCTTTTTTGCTCAACCAGTCATATAATTCAGTGCCAGGATAAGGAACGATATTAGACCATTCAACATAAAAAACAGGATACTTTAAAGCAAAGTTTATAGAATCATTAATATCATCAATGGTCTCAAAAGGAACACCAGCTAAAAAATTTAAATAAACATCAAAACCTAAATCGCAGGCAATCTTAACCGCATTATCTATATCTTCGAATTTTTCGCCCTTTTTTATAATCCTGAGCATTTTATCATTTCCAACTTCAACCCCGATAGCAATGGTTTTAAAACCAACCTCTTTCATTCTCTTTAAAACATTATAATCAAGTTTATCTGCTCTCGCCCCTGCACATCTTAAAAATAAATTCTTTAATTCTCTTTTCTTTATTTCATCGCATATTTCCAAGACTCTATTTTTACTGAAGTTGAAATTATCATCCTGGAAACTAAATTGCCTGAATCCTTTTTTGTGCCAGTACTCAATCTCATCCACTACATTTTCTGCGCTCCTCAATCTTACCTGTTTCCCAATCGCTATATTAACAGCACAATAAATACAATTATAAGGACAACCTCTTGAAGATATTAAAGATTTTTCATCGATGTATCTCTCGATTTTAAATTTTTCGTATTTGGGAAAAGGGATTGAATCAAGATCTTCTATAAATTCTCTTTCTTTGTTTAAAACAACTTTGCCATTTTCTCTGTAGATAAGATTCCCGATTTCTCTCAGGTTATTTCCTGAACATAATTCTAATAACGCATATTCTCCTTCAAGAATTATACCGTAATCTATTGCTGAGCAGTCTTCGAGGACCTTATTCCTCAAACATGAAACGTGAGGACCGCCAACAGCAACTTTCATTGACGGATAAAGCCCTTTGATTTCCTCTATTATTCCGTAGGCTATTTTATATTTATTACTGAACAGATTTACACATAACAAATCAGGCTCAAAATCCCTCACCTTTTTTTTCAAATCCTTAAAAGAGTATCCTAACAACATATCTAATACATCGTAACAAATATTGTTTCTTGACAATATCTCAGATAGATAACCCAATCCAATATTAGGGCGAACAGCTCCTAACTCTGTCTTTATTGGTGGCGTAATGAATAATACTTTTTGGAATCTCATGCTAATAAACTTTTTTATAAGTAATTGTGAATCGATTTATTGGCGCTTTTTTAAAATCTCCTCATAAAGATTGATGTACTGTTCTGCAACGTTATCCCAATTAAAATTTTCAATCACCCACTGGCGGCTCCTTTGAGAAAAAGCTTCGCTTTGATAATATTCATTCTTTGAGACTTCTAATATAGCATCTTGCCATATTTCTATATCCCAGGGCAGCCATTTCCCAAAATTATATTCTTTCAAATGTTTCCAATGTGTTCCTATACTGGCTATAACCGGTGTACCAGAAGCCAAGGATTCTAGCACTACATTCCCAAAACTTTCAAAATAAGAAGGTAATAGTAAACACCTGCTTCTTTGAAGCAAAGCAAACTTGAGGTCCCCTTTAATCACTCCCGGCATAACAACACTTTCAGGATGAGTAAGCTGCATAATCTTTTTTTCAATCTTACTGCTGGACCCATGTTCGCATGAACCGGCTATAACAAGAACTGCATTATCTATTTTTTTTGATACGTTCTCCCAAATATCTAATAAAAACGGAATTGCCTTTTCTCGGGCTAGACGTCCTAAAAATAGAAATATGGGACTGTCAGGGTTTATACCCAGTTTTTCTTTTATTACTTTTTCGTCTACTTTATGAAAATAAGGTGAACCATCAAAACCATGTTCGATAAACATGATATTTTTTGATTGCACTTGCTTGCTTAAAGCTTCCATTTCTACTTTACTATTACAAACTATCTTATTAGCATTTAATAAACTTTTTCGGGAAAATAGTTTAAAAAAAAGCTTTTTTCTAACAACACTTCTCATTATTTTATAAGAGCTAAAAGATGGAGGAATAAAATTCCCGGCAGGACGAATTATATGTGCTATATCATATTTTCTCGAATAATATGCACCAAAAACAGTTGCGAATGAATATATGCTGTTGAAATGTATTAAATCGAAATTATTGAATGTTTTGTAAAAATGATGGAACATCTCTATTGAGAAATTAAAATTATTATTGAATAGTGCGTTAAAAACTCTTAATTTCTCATTCTGCTTCTTCTTTTTTTCTTCATCTGTCCAGCCCCAGTCAGTCGTATAAACTGTGACATCAACTCCTTTTTCTTTTAGGACAGAAACCAGTCTTTTTGAAGTGTTGGAAACACCATCAATATCTAAGGGGGTAAATAATGAACAAAAAAGGATTTTCATAAGCTTTTACTAAGAATTATCTTTTTTTATGATTAAAAATATTATTATACACTGCTATTTATTTTACATATGTTTAATAAGGCATCTAAAACGTTTTTTATTGAAATTTTATCAAGACATACAGGTAGTGCTGTGTAGCAATTTTCAAGCTCACAGTTTTCACAATCCACAACCTTTCTAAGAATAATATGTTTATCACCGTAAGGATACCAAAGCTTTGCTGGTGCACGGGATGAAAAGATGGCAACACATGGTATGCCTAAGAGAGCAGCAAGATGCATGCTTCCCGTATCATTACCACAATAAGCATTTACTTTTTGTAAAATGCCGGCTGTTTGGTTAAGATTGGCTCCACAGGCAGAAAAACCATAGCCGGACCAATGGGATATTATTTCATTTGCCAATTTTGTTTCCTCAGGCCCTCCTATAATAAGCAGTGACATCCCTGTTTTTTTATGCCACTTTTTTCCAACTTCAATATAACGTTCCATCGGCCATCTTTTACTCTGCATCTTGCTACCGGGACATACTGCTAACACTCCTTTACCATTAAGACCCCATTCATTCCATTTTTGTCCAGCCCACTCTTCATCACAATTCAAAGAACATCTACCAGAAAATTCTACTGGAATACCGGCTGAACTAAGAAATTTCAACATTCTGTCAGACTCCTTTGGTAGTTCTATTTCTTTCTTCTCATAAATATATGTCCATTTCCATGTTTCTTTAAAACAGATAATATTCTTAAAATTTAATGTCTTAAAAAACACCCAATCCCTAATGACCTGATAACGTCGAACAGTGCTGTATGGCAAATATATCAGCAGGTCATGCTTGCTTACTTTCAAGCTTTTTTTTAAGCTTATGTATTTTTGAACAACAGAATCTTCTACATTGTATGTTATGATTTCTTCAAGATGAGGGCTTAATAGGGCCACATCACGGCCCTGCACATATTTATTTGATTTAAAATTGTTAGTAACATAAAGCAGTGGAACTGTAGGGTAAATTTGATTTAAGGCTTCAATGACTGGAAAGACAACAAGGGTGTCGCCAAATTGCCCTTGACGGAATATTACAATCCTTTCTATCTCTCTCATTTATTAACTAAATTCTTAAACAATCTTTATTTTTGATAAGGCATTCTTGATATTATTTGTGGTCTTGTCCGGTGCTTGTTTTGTGAACGGAACGCTATCTGGGATAATTTGTAAAATGGGTAAATATAGATAAACAATCTTAAGAATTCTGTAATCAAAGAATGCATGCTGTAGCAAACCAATATCAGATTATAAGAAAAAAATGACCAAATAACTGCAAAGACCACATAGGCACGTAACCTTGGGATTAGCCAATCATCCAATTTTCTAGTAATTAAAGCCATTAAACATCCAATAATAAAAACCCCCGACCATGAAAAATTCAGATACGCTTCACCTACCCAACTAACAGGGTTACTTCCAGGATCTAATGGCAAGGCTATTTTGGTAAATTTCGCATAGTCTCGAGCATCAGGTTTATCAGGCCACAAAATACGCGGAATGATAAAAAAGGGTATATAAGTATAAGTTCGGCCGTACTGGAAATCAATCACATCAGGAATTATGCTGTAAACTGCCGCGGTACCTCTGATATCGCCAAAACGGAACATTATTTTTTTAATAGTGCCGGAGGTTGCTCCAATGCTGTCCTTATATATTTTGTACAAGTCATTTGCTTTTAACAAACTAGATTCACCCATGCTAGATTGACTTACAATTCCACTATAGACTTCCATAATAGGAATCATTAATAAAAACAAGAAACATACTGTTGCAAAGAAACATATTACTTTTTTACCACAGGCTATTCTAAGGGTGAAATATTGAATGATTAATTTGCCAACGAATTGCCTCTTTCCAGATATAATCCCGAAAATAAGTTCTATAATCAAAATAATATATCCAAACCAACTATATTTTGATTTCTGTTTTCTAATACCTATGGCTAACAGTAAAAGACCCGATATAATGAAGTACTCGGATAAAAAAGTTATAATTACAAATATCTCATAAGAATCAAACTGATAAGATGTCCGATATGTATGATAAAAGCTACCTGTTTTTATCATATAGTACTTTGCGACTACTCCTCCAATAAATGTCAAGGCTATTAGCAATATTATTGGCAAGGGGATTGTTTTTCCCTCGGTAATAACATCCGGTTGAAACTTTTTCTCAAATTTAATCTTTTTGCGACTAAAAATACTTAGAAAAAAGAAAGGAATTCCAGCTATTAGTGGCATCCACATCACATCGGCGTAAAACGGTGTCATGTCAAAATAACCTGGGGGGTTATAAGGAAAATAATAAAAAAAGATGCCCGGCAAGGCAAACTGAATAGTAAATCCCATCGCAAATAAGGTCTGACTGGAGAGGAACAGATAAATCCCCAGATACCTTTTCATAAAAACAGGTGTCCACCAAACAATAAGTACGCCAATAGCAATTAAAACTATCACCAGCTCTGCTTTCTAATTTGGCTATTAATTATTCCCAAGTTTATTTCCGCAATCGCAGCAGTTTTCAATTTGTTTTTATTCATAATAATAAAGGTTTGGTTTGTTTCCAGGCAGACATTCTCGCTTTTTACATATTGAAGGCCGAGCGAATACAATCAAAATTTTTACTCATTCTAGCGTGATTGCTATAACCGTTATTCATACAACGTTCATAGCCCCTCAGTGCAATTGATTTTCTTTCATTATCATGCAATAAATAATGCTTAACTTTACTTAACAGCTCATCATTGCTACTAAAAAACTCTGCTTCAAGACCTTCCTTAAATAATGAAAGATGTTCATTAGTGCGTTCTGCTAGCATGAACCCGCCGCAAGCAGGAATCTCTATACTTCGAGTAGTTTGTAGGTCGCGGTTGATTTTACGGAGAAAACAAAGATTTATGTCAAACGAGCAGATTGCTTTTGCATAATTATCTCCGAATAAAGGTTTATTTTCTATTTTCAAATTTGTCTTTGAATTTAATTTCCTCGGCCAGCCTTCTCCCCATACCCTCACTGGAATTCCCTTATCAGATAAAAACAGTATTGATTTCTCCCTTTCTCTTTCCCATCCACCTATAAAACCTACCTGCCCTCCAAATTTAATTTTATCCTCTTTGGAAATTGTCAAAGGACGATGAGTCTTTGGGTCATAAGCGTTTTCTATAAATAATACTTCTTTGCATCCCAAATTCTTTAACTCGCTGACATTATAGGATTTTGTTGTTATATAAATATCATAATATGGCAACCCATTCAGAAACTGTCGGGACTGATTTGTCGGGTTTAACATATCATCAGGTGAGTATCCTGCTATAATTGTTTCCGGACTTATTTGCTTAACTTGTTTAAGCACTTCAGCCTGTACTGTTAACCCCTTGTCAATCCATAATAAATAGTAATTATCTTCTTTTAACAGTTTTAAAATCTTTTCATTAATATGTGCCAAATCCGAGGGACCAAAAAATTTTCTCCTAGCTCTATAAAACAATTGACTTTGCTTTTTCTTAACATTGGGAGGTTCTGTATCAAGAGAAGTTACTGCATAACTCAAATCCTGCATTGCCATCATCCTTTGCAAACATGTCCCTCCCTTGTTAAGGGGACCCACATAAATAATCTTCATCCTGCAAACCTTCTACTCAATGTTCCCGCTCTAAGAAAATTTTGTATCCTGCCTCGTAAGTGTGGCCCGATTTACAACAAAGAATCTGTCTAGCCTTTTCATCATTAAGAAGATCCTCTAACGGCATATTGTACTCAATCCTTTTCTCCAAAGCACCTCTTCCTTTAATATAAGGAACTAAAAAGTGAGAGTCTGGCTCCCACATTACAAGATATTTTAACTTAAAGTTTGATTTTGCTAACACCTGCATCATCTCTTCAACATCCCCTCCATATTCGATAATAAGTTTAGGGTGAACTTCTATAAATAGCTTTAATGGCTTTTGATTATTTAAAATCTTTTCCATACCTTTAAGTATAAGCCATTCTGCACCCTCTGGATCCATTCTGATCATATCCACTTCTTTACCATCCAGCAGCTCGTCTAAAGTAGTTGTATCTACTTCAATCTGTTTACACCCATATAATTTCTGACTAAGCAATCTATGATGATTAGATTCAGAAGAAATTACGAATGGAATTTTGCCAACCCTATCACTGACTGCTACATTATGGAATTTTACAAGTGATGTATATGAATTTATTTCAACATTTTTTTTTAGCATTTTAAAATTGCCCGGCTCTGGTTCTATTGCATAAATCTTTCCTGAATTACCAATAATCTGTGCCCCTATCAAGACATAATATCCAATATTGGCACCTATATCTGCTATTTTCATACCTTCAAATAATTCATTTTTAAAAATTTTGGTACATTCTGGCTCTCTAAAACCATACAAGAACAAATCTCTGTTAATTCCACCGTCTTTTAAGTCTAGTAACATTTTGGCCCCTTGGATCTTTTTTGTGGCTTTTCGAGAAGGTCTTAAGTAATAATTTAATATATACCAAGATTCATCGATAAAGGGTTTAAGATACAAACATCTTTTAACATGAGAAATATAAGCTTTTACGCCTTTGCTCTTAATTATTTCTCTTGCCATATCTATTAAATGTTTAATCATCTTCGCCCTCCTTCATAGGTTCTTGAAATAAATAATACGATTAATCAATAAAAGGTTTTAAAATAAAATACCTTTTAATATGATAAGGATATGCTATCATGTTTTTATTGTACAAATTGAGTAAGTTTTTCACGGTTGAATATAAGGCATATTTTTATCATACAAAACGCCGAATGCTCCCGAAACTTTCTTGGTATTTTCCCATCTCCACCACTTAACATTCTTCTCTAAAGATTTTTTTGCATCAAGATACTTATTATAATCATTAAATATTTCCTCCCCGCATTCCGGACACTTAGTAAAAGGCGGATAACAATATTTCTTTCGAAAAACTTTTTGTAATATCCGTCGAATGACACGTTTAAGCTTTACTGCGTTCATGAAAAGGAAATAGTTGCCACCTGTTTTGCCAATAAAATAAATGTCCACCAATCCTCCAAAATATTTTTGAAGATTATTAATTTCCTTAAGATTAAATGAACGCCAATGTCCTTCGCACTGATATTCAGTACCGCACTTCTCACACAAAACATACGCCCCGAATAAATCCTGCAAAAAGGGAGCTGTAATAAATACAAATTGGCTTGATAAGCGTGCTATCTCTTGAAGACTCTCATCGTAAGCAGTTGGTTCCAAATGTTCTATTAACTCAAGGGCAGAAACAAAATCAAAACTACTCTTAAAGGGAAGTGCAGGCAGCATACCAACTATTTTCATCTTGGCCTTTAAATTTACCAGGCTTTTCTCAGACAAATCAACTATTGCTGTATCATGATTCTCTCCTAAGAAGCTTACGTATGAAGTCGTTCCCCCACCAACATCTAATACTGTTTTAACATTTAACTGTTCGATTACTTCAATGACAAGTCGCTGATGAAGGGATAACTCCCCGCTTGGCCGAACATACTTAGCTAAAAAATTATAATCATTAAATACTTGCATTCTGTTGAACCTTTCAGCTTGGTAATAAATATTTCTTACTTCATACTTTTTCTTTTGTAGTGCTTTCGTTATCAGCTATTTAAAATTGAATTGTTATGTTTTCTTTTGAAAAAAGCTCTCTGTATATCTAATACAGATAAAAACAATTCTTTATCAAGAAATACACAAATCGAGAACACTAGAACCATATAAAGAACTCCAAAACAAATGAATTCAACTATGTCTTCAGGGCTCCATAGGCTTTTTAAAAAAATCCCTGCTGAAAAAGCAACTAATATTTGCAATCCTATGATTCGTAGGGCAAGCAATACATCGTATTTTGAAAAGTTCGACGCTTTCAAAAAACTTTTTGCCTGCATATAGAAACTTGTTGGCAATATAGCCACTACAGAAGCCAAAGCCGCTCCTTTGATCCCCCAGAAAATTACGAGAAAAATAGAAAGGGGGATTCGTATAATCGCTTCTGATATGTTTGCCCTAGCCGCACTAATTATTTCACCCTTTGCAAATATAACATTGTAAAAAAAAGTTGATAGAATCATAAAAAAAGCAGTAATACAAAATAAACCTGTAAGTATCATACCTCCAAAATATTTTGACCCAACCCATAATCTCACAAATTCTTCATTAAGAAATAGATAACCGCCCATGAAACAAACTCCAGATAGAGATGCTATTTTAAACAATAAGCTTGTGATGTTTTTAAGCTTTTCTCTGTCATCCTCACCATGAAGATGAGCAAGGCCTGGAAGAAAAGCCCCTATAAAATGTCTTACTAAAAGCGCCAGCATATCAGAGGCTTTTTTTGTAAGCGTAAAAACAGTGCAAAGAAGAGGATCAATGAGGGCTGCTATGATAAAATTGTCCGACTGCCTTGCAATTGTATAAGCCGAACGAGAGCCGAATTGCCAGACTGAATGTAAGAATAAATCTTTAAAATCTTCCCCTTTAAACCTAATGGACACCTGAAACATTTTTTTTCTTATAAACCACCACAGGTATAAACCATCACCTAAAAATGAAATCAAAGCCCAGATTAAGGTACCGGCAGGTATGGCAAGGAGACCGTAACCATTGAGTAATAAAATAACCGTAACCGCAATTCCAAGAATATCACCAAAAACAAGCAACATACCATGAACAATCTGGCGCTGAAGAGCTGTCAACACTCCGCCTACATGATACATACCAAGCATTAACGATGTCCCAACAGCGGCAATAATAAAAGCATGTCTCAATTCTTCTGCATCACCACCAGTTATCTTAACAATGTCAGGTACCCATGATGATAAGAGAAGACCCAAAAACAGAGGTATAAAGCTCAGCACAAGCCCAATCGACAAGCCTGTACCCAATATTGAACCAAGATGCCGAAAGTCTCTCTTTCCATAGTTTGATGCCACTCTTTGAATCAAGACACCACCCAAACCAAAATCAAAAAGACCAAGATAAGCCACAATACTTCCTGTAGCAAGCCATGCTCCATAAAGCCTATCATCAATATAGTAAAGATAAATTGGAATCAAAACCAATCCCTTCACCACACCTAGAAAAAGAGAAGCATAACTACTAATAATAAGAGCAATTGTTCCCTTTTTACGTGAGGGTGTATGTGTATTTATGCTGAGATTATTCAATTTTTATTTCCTTAAACTGCATCGCATTACAATCCTTTCACAAGTAGTATGTTTTTAATTCATAATTTACTTACTAAATTAGTATCTATCCTTATTTTGCCTTTTGGAAATGGAAACAACCTACTATCATTCTATGTTTATAAGGAGATTTTTCTAATTTTAAATATTCATCCATTTCACAAAGTCTATCTTCCAATATAAATAATGTGTCTACTATCTTAAATCCTTTAAACATTGAAACAAACTTTTCTGGCTTAAATATTTTGTAACTATTAAAATAAACCTCTGCATTTTCTCCAATTGGTACAGAAATATATAAGTTTCCACCTTTTTCAAGAACTCTGGACAACTCTTTTATAGCTTTGTAAGTTCCAAAGGGGTCTAATGGGTCGTCATATCTTCCAAGGCCAATATGTTCTATTACACAAAGAGATGAAATAGAATTTATCTCTCCGTCTTTAAAAGGGAGCTCCAATACACTACCCTTTCTAAATTCCATATTTTCAAGACTAACTGGTAAAGAACGAATATCCACAGTGCAAATTCTTGTTATTTTCGATAAGATACCAACCAACAAGACCGTGGATCCTATATCTACATGGAACTCAGGAACATTTTCAATAATCTTCCCAGCCGCCCAAGTATCCTGATAAAAATAATATTGGTCGACTAAAATCTCACCTGTCCAATCCTTTAGAGCGGGTCTCAAGTTGAGTAGTTTAAAGGATTCTGAGCCATCCATAGTGAAATATTTTAAAATATCTTTAAAGAACCTTAAATATCCACCTATTGTCCTAAAAAACCTTCTAGGACACAATGGCTGTAGCATGTGAAATATAAACAAACAAAATCTGTATAACTTTGGAAATTGTCTTATATACATTTTCAACTTATGCATATTTAAAATAATCGATATTAGTTAAAAGTTTTTATAGAAATTTTTATTGATGGTAACCTAAAGTTTGTAATAACAACTGAATCCTGTGCTCCCATGTGTGCTCTCGCAAAGCTCTCTCTCTGGAAGTTTTTCTTGCCCTTTCACATAAAGTCTCATCAGCTAACAAGCGATGAATCTGATTTAAACACTCTTCCCTGTTCCTGAAGGTAAACACTTCTTCATCCAATTTAAAATATTTAGACAGGTGCTCATTGTGACTCGTCAGCATCAACCCGCCGGACATGGGGATTTCAAAATCGCGGCATTTACCACATTGGTAATCTGTATAGGCAATATCTCCAAAATTCAAAATAATCCTTGAAGAAGAGAATATCTCAGGAACCTTTTCATTAGGAACGAATCCGTTCAGCCATCCCTTTCCAAATGTCTCAACCTTAATACCGCCTTTCAGAAGATAGTCAATAAAGGGCTTCCTGTTACCATGAGCAGAACCAACAAAGGAAACATCGTACTTAAAACTATTTCCTCTTGGGTAAAAAAACTCATGGTTAGCAGCCAGAGGCCAAAGCATTACAATTGCACCCTCAACACGATACTTAACTAAAGATTCAGGTGCTTGAGTAAGATTCAAATCGTAACTTTTACATACATTAACAGGTCCTGACCAATGTCCCTTTTTAAATTTACCTTTAAAACTTAGCCTATCATCTAAGTGAAATGAACAAGTTATAATTTCCATATTGTTAATACATTCTATGGTCTCACGATCTATTTGAGCTCCAGAATAATATGTTAAGATTAAATCAATTGGATATTCACTATTTGTATTTCTCAAAAAATTAATGAAATGTTTATTCATCTCATAACGATTTTCAGACCGCTCCTTTGAAGAATCGTTAAATCCATAATCAGAATAAAAATAAGTTGTTACGCGTGAAAACTTTTTAAGGGCAGGTACAATATTTTGTGTGTCCCAAGGAACTGGCCGTGATGCATAAACTATATGTAAATTTTCTTTAGGTTTTTTTTGAGGAAAGATATTTCTTTTTGATAGCTTTTCTTTAAGCTGGTTTTTTACTTTTTCAATTGAAAAATCTCTTGATACCCCAAGCTCGTTTGCTTTTTGTTCATAATATGCCTGCTCTTTTTCAATTTTTCTGCTCTGTTCCCAGGAGCGATATTTCGTTCCAAGTTTATAAGTTAGAGGACATCCTCTTAAAATGTTTTTAATGCTGTTTATCATACTCAATACAGTTCTTATTGAAATCCCATTTCATAGCTCTGCATAAATCTTCTATGTCAGTTTTTTTATATTCATTTTTTGATCGAGCGACCAGCCAAACAAGACTTTTATAAATATCCTGCGGATAATTTTCTACAGTCATAATAGCATCAGGCCAAAATTCAATAACTTTCCGAATCATATGTATGTCAGACTGCCCCTCTCCAACAGCAGTATGGTCATCATCAAGAAGAGAGTTATCTGATATGTGTATAATAGATATTATCTTCAAGCTTTCCAGATAAGGCGAAAGAAACTCTTCCAAATCCTTTCCAAACCATCTTGCTGAGAGAGCTGCATGACCAATATCCAGAACTATTCTCATATTAAGGCTTTCAGCTAAATAAAGATGAGACAACGAGTCTGATGGATATTCATAAAACTTTTTTAATGCTGAATTCACGTAACAACCATTCTCTAAAAAACAACTGATTTCCAGATCTACTGCATATTCACTTATTCTCTGTAGAGCTCTGAATGTTTTATCATGTAAATTACCATTCTTTGAAGATATTATTCCGCTTTTTCCTACAAGTCCGTGAAGGATGAAATTATTACAGCCTAATTCTTTACACAAATCCAACGAATAAAAAGATTGCTTAATAAATTTGTCTGCATTGTTCTCATGATACATAGCCGCGCCATGCACATTAAAACTAAAACCCCGATCCAAGAGTTCTCTAACCAGATGTTTTTCTGTCAGGAGTTCCGCTGGCAGCTCAAAAAATCTGATGCCTCCCCTGTAGTTTTTGAGAAGTTCCAGTTCTTTGCTATTTCCAAGCTTAACGGCTAATTGCATATTTTCTATTTATGGGAAATACCGGCACATACTGTCTTTTATAAAAACCTGCTCAATGATTTCATTGTAAGGACCAAAAGTGCATCTGGGACAGGCTTTCGGATCTATTTTTGACATCATATCTTTGTGAGCCTGGGAATTCCAAAACTTTAATACTTCTCTGGGGTCCGGATAATGATCACACATAACAAGATCTTTGCATCCACGCAAATCGAAACAAAGATGACATTTGCCATCTGCCCCAAAGGTGGCCAACAGAGGCGGGGCCCAACAACGGGAAAAATTAACTTTTCTTTTCAAATTAGGGTTAAATTTATGCCGAATACCGTAAAAATGAAAATGTTCGTTTTCAATACTCATAGATGCTTCTATCTGTTTGTTGATCTTATCCAAAAGATTATTAAAAGATATACGCTCTTTATCTTTAGTGATACTAAGATTGTCCCAGCCTACGGGCCTCAGATGAAAATCTTTTATACCTATTGATTTAGCAAGTTCGGCAGCCTTAAATATTTCCAGGGCATTCAGAGGGTGAAGAAGAAATTTATAGGCAACGTCACAGTTCGTCCCCAGCTCTTTAACCTTCCTGGTTAATTTCTCTATATTTTCAACGACCCTTTTGAAATATTTTTTATCGTTAATGCCCTTTACTTCTGCATAAGTCTCGGACGAGCCTGCATCCATTGAAAATCCGCACCACCTGCAGGTTCTTGCTATGGTATCGATATGCTCATCAGTCATCACGGAACCGTTCGTTATCAGGCCCGGCTGTACTCCGTTCTTGTGAAGCCGCTCCAAAAAAGCATTAAGCCCAGGATTAAGGAGAGGTTCGCCACCGCCGGCCACACATGTTGAATAAGCTCCCCATTCTTTATAAAAGTCAGCCAGCTTAAGCAAATGGTCTTCCGGAAGCGTGTGCTTGCCCTGAGTTCTATAGTCATAGGCGTTACACCATATACAGTTATAGTTACATAAATTTGTAGGGTCTGTATCCACAGTTACCGGAGGCAAAAATTCCTGTTTAACTATTCCTTCCAGATGTTCTCTCCATACAAGCGCTTTCATCGAATTGAAAGGATTGTATGGATTTGTCCATTCCTTCATTTAAGCTCCCCTTGTTAGCGTTAAAAACTCTTTTATATATTCTTCCGACCTCTTGACAGGAAAAATTTTATTTAACTTGTTAACATTTAACTCGTAGACCTGTTTTTCTGCTGTCTCGTGAACATGAAGTTCCTTATCAAGTATCTTTTCCAGACTGCTTATTGTAAGTGTCCCTATTCCACCCACATTAAATATTTCATTGGCAATATCATTTTTTATTAATCTTATTACTATTTTTCCAACTTCAGAGGTGCTTATAAATTGCAACCTTGAGTCTAATGAAATAAATAGTGGTTTATTATCTAAAATATCTTTAACCGGTCCCTTCCTTATATTTTGCCCAATCAAAGCTGAACAGCGAAGAATAAGATATCTTCTGCTAAACTTCTTTACAATTAATTCTGAAAGGTATTTATGAAACCCATAAGGACATAATTTCGTAGAATCAATTACCGTATCTTCTTTTGTTTTTTTAACATCACTGTGGTCAACATAAACATCGGCTGAAGAAATATAAATATAAAGCCTGCTTCTAAAATCTAAAAAAGTTCTATAAACTGAAACTGTAGAAGCATCAAAATCTTCTATAACATTATTATTGGCCCAATGGCGCCTGCTGTTGCCGTTGGCATTTATGAAAACATCAAATTCTTCTCCTTTTCTACTAATATAATTAGACCTGGTGATTTCCTGAACATCGAATTTCTCTCGTAAAACATTACATAGTCCTGAACCCAAAAATCCCCCAGAACCTAAAATCGCAATTTTCATCTTACAACTTTTTTCATTAAAAATTCTTATTCGACTATTTACAAGTTATATATATGAACTTCATAGGGTTTAAACGTATCTGCTAATTCTTGATTCTTTTTTTTAAGAATCCTATTTTCAAACAAAACATTTATTTGGTCATTTTGAAATACTAAATTTTTAATAATGGCCTTTACAGGCTTGTTGGTTCCATTTACAGCAATCAAGTAGTATCCTTTTTTTATGATGCCATTTGTTTTTGTTTGTAAATTTTTATCTACTTTTTTTAAAGAATAGTGAATATCCGGACTATCAATGGATATTGGAATGTTTTTAGTGTCAGGAGCTAACAATAAAGGATATATTTGATTCAACTCATTTACTATGTTTTTGATATTTGCCCAGAGTTCAGGATGGTTTTTAATATGGTATTCTCCTCCCTGAAAACAAAAATAGAATACCCCTCTGGCACCATGCACAACAGAAAGATAAGTAAGACATTTCATCTCATCATACGTAGGCTCCCTGCCCCATTCAAACTTCTCCCCGCCAGAAGGAAAAACCTTCCAGTTAAATGCCTGCACAACAGCCCAGACGGGTTTCTCGTTAAAAGCTTCCTTTCTTGCTTCATCAATTGAATCAGAAAGCCATGTTAGCGGTAGCCTCGGAATAGGATAAGGATCGACCATAACAATATCGGTTGCCGGGGCATAGTCTGCAACCCTCTTTGAGCGTAATATAACAAGGGATGTTGGATGAAGCGGGTCCTTTTCTTTTATAGATTGTTTTAATTTCCACAAGCTCTTTGGAGAAGTAGCCCTTAATTCCGGCTCGTCTGCAAGATACCAGGCAAGAATAGGTGAATCTTTATCAATCTTCTTAAAGAAAGAATCCAGATCGCCGCCGGAAGGAATATAAGCCATGGTCTTCAAACCATGCTTTTCAGCCTCTGTAATAAACTTCTCCAGATATTTTTGGTCCCGATTATATGTCTGGACGCTGTTAAAGCCGACTCCCTTAAGCTCTGAAAAACTTTCTATTGTTGCAGAGTAAATACCGATAGGGAAAAAATCGTTATATGAATAATTACGTCGCGGTTGGATTGGCTGGTAAATTGATCTGGCTTTTAAATTGTTTGCGATTTGAAAATATCCTGTATTTGACTCGGCAATTTGAACTCTGTTTTTGTAAACTTTTAATCTCCAGTACCAGAATCCTGTTTTCAGATTCTCTTCTAATAAGTGTTTATTCCCAAGAGGGCTGTATGTCCTGACAATCTTTTTTTCTTGAAAATCTTTTTTCTGAGAAAGCTCTATTTTAATATCAAAAACTCTTTCATTATCAGGCATGGTCCATTCTAATGTCGGAAATTTATCTTTAAACATTGCTCCGTTTTCAGGATGTCTGGTCTTTACGTTGAATTCAGTCAGATAAATATCATCAAACCAGAGCTTATGTGTTATGCCAGGATTGGATAAAACAACCTCTGTTTCCTGAAAATCTTTTGAATGAACAACCCAGCTATACCTCTGCCATTTACCCCAGGTAGAAAGCTCGTTCAGATAGAACTCTTTATCAAAAATCTTTATGGTTGGATATTCCCCATCTCTCCATCCGCTTCTACCAATCATCATTGATAAAAGATGGAATTTGTTTTGCTGTATATTTTTCACTTTAATATTAGCTCTACCTTTACCATGTATTGTAAGAGCTCTTTTGCTTTTATAGCCTTTTCCATGAATGCTGAAATCATTTTTATTACCTTTTAGTTGCCAAACATCAGGAAAACCATTTTTATCATTATCCTTTTCAAAGCCCGAGTTGGGAACGAGGTTCGGAAAATCTGCAAGTAGCGTTTGAGGAAAGACAATAAGGCTTGAAATGAGAATGAAAAAGAATATGTTTATTCGGTTGGGTTTCATAATAAAGTTAAGCGATTATTCTAATAGTGACAGATATGTCCGTACATAGTTCTGGATCTTTATTTTGCTGGGATAAAGCTCTGAAGCCAGCTCAAATTCTTTTTTTGCCTTCTTCTTATACTCTAAATCCTTTTCATAAATAAAAAGCTGATAACAGACCCACCCCAGCGTGAGATGGTAAACCGCATTGACAGGCTCAAGCTTTATGGCTTTTATCAGCTCGTCTTTTTCTTTTTGAAACCACCTGGCCCTTTCTTTTTCAGAAATACCCTGCTCAAAACTCCTGTCCTCATAATACTTGGCCAGATTATAGTAGTATTCTGATTTAACAGGATAAAGAGCAATCGATTTGTTATAGAAAGAAAGAGAGCGAGAGACCTCTCTGGCCGGATAAATGGAAAACCCGGCAAAGTATTGTTTAAGAACCCCGGCTTTTGCTGAATATTTTTCTGCCTTCCACTGCCTGACTAAAGATATACTGCACCAGGAAACTATTAAAAGCAAAACAGCAAAAATGATATATTTACCGGAGGATTTCATAGTGCTTTTAACCTTTAACTTCTCTCTTTGCATTTACCAGGTTAACTGTCAACGCAATAATAACAGTAAAAAGCACGGCATTTGCCGGAATGTGAAGGTTGAAGTCGGTAAAGCTGTGGTTGAGCAGAGCGACCACGCCGACAAGTCCACCAAGCACAACCCCTTTCACATAAAGATCATGTCTCTCATTCCATCTTTTTAAAACCTTAACGAAAAATAACCCTAAAAATGATAGGGCAGTAGTAAACCCCAGCACCCCTGTCTCTGACAGCAGCTGAACATAGTCATTTTCCGGGTATAAAAATCTTAATTGCACGTCCACTGTTTTATATTTTGGGTAGATATAAGAAAAGGTATCAAGCCCTGTTCCCAGAGCAGGAAAATCTTTTGAAGTTTTCAAGGTGTCTCTCCATAATCCCAACCTTTCCTTATACGATGAGTCTATAGATATATCTCTAAATGTATCAAATCTTTTTGTTACCTGGTCTATTCCCAACCAGTCCAGAGAAACTATTAACAGAAACAAAATAGTTAGAAATATCCAGACTCTTTTCTTTCCTTCTCTTTCGCTTTCTTTCCTTTTTATAAAATTCAGTCCAAGGCCAAAAAAAACCATTGATATTAAAAAGCTTATTATCCATCCTCTTGAAAGCGATAAAAAAAGCGCTGAGATCATAATAACACTAATAAAGATCAAAAGACCTGTCTTGGCAATAACCTTTTCATATTCTGCAATCTTTTTTGAAAAACTCCTATACTGGGAAGATGCCCTGTATCCGTACAGCTTAGAAATCAAGAAGCCAAACGTCAAAGCAGCCGCCATCTCCATGTATCCGGCAAAGTGATTTCTATTTATATAGGGACCGAACGGAGCCCCGCCGTATTTTGACTTCCAGAACCAGTATATTCCTTCGTTCCATGTAAGCTTCTGGATAATTCCGAAAAGGGCCAGGGAAAAACCCATAAACATAATGACCTTTACAAAGCGGTCTATCTGTTTTTTTGTCTTTATATTATCAATAATCAAAAAGAAGATAATCGCATAGGTGAGGACCTTGAAAAAACCTGTTTTTGTGGCATAGGGATAAACACTCAGTGCCTTCCAGTTTGAGAAAAAGCCCTCAGAAGAATGAGGCCACTCAAAAGGAAGATATTGTGCATAAATATTATAAGTCTCAGGAGATATAACCTTCAAAATCTTTGGGGGAAGGGGCAAAAGCTGAAAGATAATAAGAACCAGAAAAAAAAGAACAGGCCAAAACAGGATATTATCTTTCAGGTTGAACGGAAAGCATGAAGGCCGCGAGTTATCCTCTTGGTTTTTTCTAAAACTCTCCTCATCACCTCCAAGCAACATCTTAAACATCCAGACCAGAAAGAGAAGCAGAACAACAAACTCCATAATGGTAATGGGCCCTGTATGGACCGTTCCGAAGGCCAGAGGTGTAAAGACGAGTAAAAAGATAAGGCCTGATTCTATGATTTTGTTACAAAAAGATATTATCATTAAAGGAAAGGAAGTTGGTGTTGTAGCTTTTTAAGATGACCTGACACAGCTTCGCCCCGTAAGTTACAGAGAAAAAAATATCCCAAACCATTCATCGGTTTGAGATAATCTTTTTTCGAAAACCTCAGGCTCTCTTATCAGAATAGTAATCTTTGTAGTATCTGTTGTAGTGGTAATAATAGCTGTCTCTCTTATAGTCTATCTGATTCAGGACAGCTCCGAGAATCTTTGATGAAAAATCAATATTGACCCGGTTATAGAGAAGGGCTTTTTCTTTGACAGAATTGTTGTTACCCTGGTCGGCAAGAGCCAGCTGCCCGATGGTCCTTCTTACAACATCCCGGGCAATTTCTCCTTTTTTAATAACAATCAGAATATCATCGGTATTTTTTGCCAGAATCACCGGATCGGTCACCACCATAATCGACGGTGAGTCGATCAGAACATAATCATATTTTTTCTTGAGGACTTCCATCAGCAACCACATTTTTTTCGAACCGAGAAGCTCTGAGGGGTTGTCAGAGACATTCCCGCTGGTCATTATCTTGAGATTTTCAACTGGCGAATGCTGGATAACCGCTTCGGTCGTTTTGTTCTGCAGAATATCGCTTAAGCCCGGTGAAGGCTGCAAATCAAAAATCGTATGAATTCTCGGCTTTCGTATATCAGTGTCAATTAACAAAACGCTTTTCTTAGTCTGCGCCAGAACAATGGCCAGGTTCGCTGAAATCGTCGACTTTCCTTCTCTAGGAACAATGCTTGTAATAAGGATTGTTCTCTGCAAACCTCCATCACGCATCATCGTCACGTTCGTTCTGATACTCTTCATGGCTTCGGTAAGGGTTGATTTTGGATCATAAAGGGTAAACAGCTCCTTTTCTATCCCGTCCGGAAGCGTTTCCGAGAACCGCTCAATGCCTCCCAGATAAGGAATTCTGAGATAATCTTCAATATCATCAGGACTGCTGATCGTATGATCGAGGTATTCAAAGAAGAAAGCCAGTCCCGTACCCATGCTCAGGCCCACGATCATTGCCAATAAAATATTGAGCTTCTTTTTCGGTTTGACTGGAAACCTCGGAACCTCGGCACGGTCCACAATCCTGATATTCCCGGCCGTGAGCTCTCTTGTGAGAGATGTCTCTTTAAACCGGCTGAGAAGGGTGTTATAAATTTCTTTGTCCGTATCGACTTCCCTCTTAAGGATTCCGTATCGAATGGCTTTCTCGTCGAGATTCAACGCATGACCCTTCTGGTCTTCAAAGGCCTTTTTTAAGGTTCTTTCCTTGGAAAGAAGGATACGGTATTCCGTTTCAATGCTGCTGGCCAGCTTTTTAATCTCCTGAACAAGTTTGCTGTACAAAACCCTCATCTCGGATTTAAGGCGTATCATCTTCGGGTGTTTGGGCTTATACCTCTTCGACAGATCCGACAACTCACGCTGCAGCTTCACATAGTCTGCTTTTAAATCCTGAATCAGAGGATTATTAATAATCACGGGAAGCGTTTCGATCTTCTCCGGCTGGTTGGCATACCTTTTTAATTCTGTATAGAGTGTTTCTTTTTCTATCCTCTCTGCCTCGACCCTGGTTGCATCCGAACTCAGTTCTGTAAGCCTCTGCACAACAATGTCTTCTCTTCCTCCAATAGAGACGATCTTGTTTTTTTCCTTATATCGCTGCAGGGCCATCTGGGATTCTTCCAGCTTTTTTTTCTGATCCTTTATCTGTTTGTCAAGCCACTGCTTTGCCTCGCTCGAGGCAAAATACTTCACCTCCAGGTTTTTCTCAATGTAGGCTTCTGATATAGCATTGGTAATCTTCGTTATGAGAACCGGATGATGCCCTTCATAACTCATGTCGACCAAACGGCTGTTCCGTATCGGATCGATCCTAAGACCGGCAAGGAAACGGTCGACAAGCATTGATTCTTCTTTTGACTCTTTCAGGTCCGCAGATTCGAGGTACTTCTGTTCCTCGCTTTTAAAGAGATTCAAAATCCCCTTTACAGCAGAAGATAAAAGGCCTCTGATACTGAAACCTTTTTTTTCCTGGGGTGAAAAATCGGGATTGTTCTTCAGGTTCAGTTTTTTAATAACCTTGTTCGCAAGGGAACGGCTCTGCATCATCTTATACTGGGTCTGATAATAGTCTGTTGCCGCCCTGTCAAGGGTCATGACTTCTTCGAAAGAAACGACCTTCGGATTCTCTTTTTCTATGAGAACCTTTGTCGTGGCCCTGTATATAGGCTTCATTTTAAAAGAATAGATGGTAACCATAACAACCACGATCAAAAAAACAGCAAGGATGGTCCACCTTCTTTTACTGATGACCCTGAGATAATCTTTAAGATGTATCTCCCTTTCAAGCTCGTCATGTATCATTCTTTAATTCTCTTGCATAGCTGTTAAAAATAGCGTTCCGGGATAACGATGATATCCTCGGGTTTCAGGGTAAGGTTTTCTTTTTGGTCACCCTTAGTGATATCGTCCATTTTCACCCTGATTTTCGTCTCTTTTCCCTCAATAACCCTCACAACCCGTGTCCTGTTCTTTGCGGCCAGCCTTGTGAACCCACCTGCTTTGGAGATCGCCTCGACAACGGTCATGTCTTTTTCCAGCTTGACCGGCCCGGGGTTCTTTACCTCACCAAAAACGAATACTGTATCAGCTCTCGGTATATAGATCGTATCCCTGTTCTGGACAACAAGATTTAACGACGTATTTCCGCTTTTGAGAAGTTCATCCAGATTGATGGTCCTTGTGATAATTTCTCTTTCCTTCCCTTCTATTTCCGGTTCAGGCCGCAGGAGGATCAGATTCTTACCGCTTGCTTCTATATTGACACCGCCGGCCTGAGATATGAGCTCGAGAATGGTCGTTCTGCCGACCAGTTTATAGGAACCCGGGTTCTTCACGGCTCCCAAAACAAAGACCTTCCGGCTGGCAAATTCCTTGACCATCACCGCAACCTGGGGATTGACAAGGTAATCTTTTTTGAGCAGTTTTTCCATTTTCTTTTCGATCTGGGTAGTGGTCAAACCACCGACCCTCACCTGTCCCAGAAGGGGAAAGGTGATAAAACCGTCTTCAGTAACCCTCAAAGTTTTTGAAAGATCCTCTTCTTCATAGACAGTAACATCCAGAACGTCCTTCCCGGCAACTGTATATTCTTTTTCCTGGGAATTAACAAATAAGGGATTAAAGAGAATAAAAATCAGTAAGAGAGGGATACTAACAGAAAGTATTCGGGAAAAATAAAATATCTTTTTTATCCTTAACATTATCTGTATTAAATAATTGAATGTGCGGCATGTTATTATTGCATATGATTGTAATTAGAAACAACAACCGAAAACATGAGGCCTGTTAATAAGTAAAGGACCCTCCTACGGTAAGCCTGTTGTCTTCATAGTCATTATAGTCATTCGTATTTAATGTCGAATCGTTGTCCTTTCTTTCATACTTGACATAGGCCTTCAAATATTCGGTCAGGTCATAACCCGCCTCTACAACCTCTGTTAAGAGCTCGTCCTCTCTGTCAGTGTTATAGTCATCAAAAGAGTAGGTGAGGTCGAACGACCCGTAAAGCCTGTCCGTAAAATAGTTCGTGGCTCCGACAGAAATCACATTGGACTTGATATATTCATCTGCCCCGGAAGAAGAGTTTTCTAAGGTTCGAGCACCGATAAGCCGTCCTGTGAATTTAGGGGTTGCGAACCAGGTCAACCCTGCAGAGGCAACAAAGTTGTCCGTATCATCAACGATCTCAAAATCCCTGTTCTCATAACCGACTCTGACCTCACCGGTAAGTTTCGCATCCGGGTCAAAGCTGAGACCGATATTATATTCATAAGCCGTGGAATCGTCCTGCGGGTCGGTCTTGGCCAGCTGCTTGAACTGGTTGACGCTGTGAACAAATCCTAAAACAACCGAGGTCTTCGGCAAAATTTTATAGTAGAAATCCCCCCCGTATTTCGCCTCGTCCCTCTCGAGGTGGGCATTGCTCGCTTTGTCGTAATAGATCGTATAGTATGAAAAGTTGAACTCGGCCTTTGTTTTTTCCGATATCCTGTAGCCGACTTTAGCTGTAGTGGTATTGTTAACATTTCTGGTTCTCGGGTCCAGGTTGGCCTGCTCCGCGCTTGACGAGGTGTCTGTCGTATCGTTGTAGACATTCCTTAGATCTGCATAGAGAAAAGCAAAATCAAGTGTCGCACCGATATTGGCAAGGTGGTTCTGGTAATTTTCATCTGTATTGTCGGAAAAAGCGGCAAGGTCGGCAATATAGCCTATATCTATGGAATGATTTCCAAATGGATAGAGAGCGACAAAGCCCGGAGACGTTATTGTGATAAAATCATCTATCTCGCCACCGTTTGTCAGGTATATATTATCGTCAAAGATACCCTCAACTGTCAGGGTGGGATGTATCTCAAGCTGACCGATCCTAATTGCAGGCTTTTCTTCTTCCTTTTGCTGAGAATGAGCAGGCAAACTTACCAGAAGAAAAAGAAATATTAGTATCATACAACCAATCCAACCTGACTTCCCTGTCATTATTTTCTTTAACATAATAGCATCCCTTTTGAGTTTTAGAATCCTGTTCCTACTACCTGATGCCTCGATACGTTAATCTGTAAAATCTCCCAATCTCTATTTTAAATCAATTCTATTTTTTCTCAATCAATTATAACCCCATTAATCAAGGAATACAAGATAATTTATCACTTTTTTTATCGTTACTGTGCCGGACTTGCCGTCCCCTCGTCACTTGTATCCAGCCGGACATCCTGCCCCCCTTCATCGGTCGGGGTTATCGTTATCACCGCTTCATCTTTAGTCGGTGCTTCTTTTGTTGGAGGCGCAGCACCTGGAGCGGTCCCCTGGGCATTTGCACTTTGCCCGGATCCTACAACAACGCTCTGGCCTGTATTGTCGGTTACCGTAATATCCCCGGTTACTGATGTATAGTTTGTGCTTCCTGTTGCAGGATCAACCTTAACCTCCACGCTATTCCCGGCTTTCAGCTCAGCCTTTGTGCCGTCGGGGCTTTGCACATTGACATCCCCGGCTTTGGCCTCATAGTTAGAGGACCCGGTAGCTTCATCATGCTTGATACCCACTTCCGCGCCGGCAACAATGTTTGCCTGGGATCCGTCCTGTGTTACCACCGTATGGTTTCCTGATACCGATTTAAAGCTCACCTGGCCGGTACTGGGATCAACCTTGACATCGACCTGTCCATCCTGAAAGGTCATCCGGGTCGTTCCATTGATATCAGTAACGTCTAAGATATCACCCTTGCCGCTCCTGATAGTTACCTGGCCTGTTGCCGGGTCAAAACGAAATGAAAGGGTCGTTCCCTTAACTCCTGCAACGATTGTTGGAGACTCGAAATCTGTTTTCTTCTCCTTGTTCGGCTTTATATCCGCCCAGATACTCCCGAAAGCCAACTTTATTGTCCTGCTCAGATACGCCTCGCTCAAGATACCGAATATTTTTCTCCTTTTCATCCCCTCATCTATTGTGATACTCGTTTTTTCGGTAAGCTGAACAATACTTTCATCTTCGAATTTTATCTCGGCTGTTCCTTTTCCGGTTTTCAACTCATCCCCGCTATACAGGGTATAAGCGACCTGTACGTCTTTCTTTAATTTCACCCATTCTCCGACCGGTTTCATCGTCTTGCTTTTGACAAAAACCTCCCCCTCAAACTGGCTCACTGTTGCTATTTTCGCAGGCTGCTCGGCAGAAGCTGACAGCGGAACAAGACAAAAAGCAACAGCAAGAAATACTGAAACAATAAAAGAAAGAGTGTTTATTTTTTCCCTTTTCATTGATAACTCCTGAAAAAATTTTAAATTATAAAGTTTATCCGCTATCTTGAAAGATTTCTTATGGCTTGTCAAGTAAAAAAAACGTTTTGTCAAATAAAATCAACGATTTCCTCTATTATTTCCTGCTGAAACGGACTAGTATTTCCTACCGCGACGGACTGGCTGTTTCTTTGCCTTCGTTTCTTTTTTCAGCTTTATCCATTCTCCAGAGGATTTCACTGCCTCGCCCTTAACAAAAACTTCCCCCTCAACAGAACTCACAACGGCTACTTTTTCCGGTGCGTCTGCAAATGAGCGAAAATATACATATATAGCATTTGAAAATTTTGTCAATACTATATCTCAATTTTTTTAAATATTAAAGAGACAGGACTCTGATCTCATTCGGAACCTTCAGATAATTAAAAGCAGATCGAGGGTATTTTTTGATATTTAATGGAGAAGTTAAGAGAAAAAGAAAAGAACTACAGGGTTTTACTTCACAAGTGCTGTTACTTTATGATGCCACCTTTTATCCTTGTAAAAGGAGTAATACGGCTTGTAATAGCCTGCCGGGTAATCGATTGCCCGCCAGATCCCCTTGTTTTTTGTCGGGTCGAGGATATAGACCCTGTCTCCCGGATACCAGACAACCCAGGCATGAAAACTGGCCCTCGACTCCCTGTATTTGCCGATGACCAGCCTGATATCAGTAAAACCGTCCTCTATCAATTTCGTATAAAGCCATATCGCCTTGTCCTCACAGTCCCCCTTGCCCCTCATTTCCGTCTCGGCAGGAAGCTGCCAGTAATCGGCATCTGTCCCTTTTAAGCTGTCTCTGATTCCTTTAACACTTAAACCGGAATTTTGCTGCGCTTCAGAGGTTCTGTCCTCTTCATATTGAAATCTGGAGGCTTCCAGCAGGTATTTTTGAACCTTTTTATATTTGTAATCATAGGGGGTTTTGTCTGCGGCCGCCCCTTTATAATCATAGTTGTTGGCCGTAGCACACCCGGCAAAAATCAGTATCAGAATAATCATAATGCATAAAAAGCAGAAATGCTTTACGTCTTTCATATATTCCCTTCTTCTGATACTGACAGTAGATATGTTTCTCATTTTTACTCTCCGATTCAAATGATATCGATTTTTCCCTGTTTATATTATTTATCGGCATAATCCGCTCTGACTTTAGAGGTGCAGTAATAATTTATTAAAATATTCAGCTTTTATTCTATCTCATTGAATATTATAATGTTTTGTTTGTCTGAGATTGGCTGAAATCCAGGCTTCCTGCACAGCCAAAAGGGCCTTCTTTTTTTCCTGCAAATTATTATTTGACAGAAAAATAATCAGTTATTAAATTTTTAAAGAAATGTATTGAAATTTTTCGCATAATATGTTTAGTTCTATGCTTTAACAAAGTGATATTTCTAATTTTCGAAACAATGGAGACGAGAATGTTCTTAAAGCAAGTCGAGGTAGGGGAGAATCAAAACTTTACTTATATTGCCGCATGCAAAAAAACAGGGGAAGCGGCCATTATCGACCCGAGCAGGGAAGCCAATAAAATATTAAACATCACAAAAAAAGCCGGATTAAAAATAAAGAGTGTTGTCCTGACCCATACCCACGGCGATCATACAGAGGGACTGCCCGAGGTCGTCGAAGCAACAAATGCCAGGATCTATGTCCATGCAAAAGAGAGCCATTCGATTAAGCAGTCCGGCTCCCTCTTTGTTGTCGAGGTCGAAGACGGTAAAAATATTGAAATAGGTAAAGAGTCTTTCAAGGTCATCCATACTCCGGGTCATACCCCCGGCGGTATCTGTCTCTATACACAGGGAAAAGTCATTACAGGCGATACCCTGTTTGTCGGATACTGCGGAAGAGCTGACTTTACTGAGAGCGATCCAAACGCCCTTTATCAAAGCCTTCAAAAGCTGGCAGCCCTTCCCGATGAAACGGTGGTCTATCCGGGCCATAACTACGGAAAGACACCGACCTCTACCATCGGGCATGAAAAGGCCAATAATCCTTATTATCAGTGCGGGACTCCCGAGGAATTTGTAGAACTGAGGATACACGGAACAGTTGAATAATATTCCCCGCCCCATCTTTTCATCACCACTACTATTAAGAAGCAAAACCTGTCTACTCAGAGGATATGCAAGAAAATGAACGAGGAAAATCGAACAGATAGCAGCAAAGAAAACAATGATATCAACCAATCCCTGGAGCTTCTTCTTTCCCGGATAAAATCGGGAAGCAAAGAAGAAGACCTGTCTCTTTCTATCGACAGCATAAAAACCATGAACGACAAGCTCTATCCCGCTCTAAAGGAACGGTTCAAAAGAGGCACAGAGGAAGATAAAAAGGCCATTTTTACTGTTTTTTCATACCTCAATAACGGCAAGTATGCCTCGTTCTTAAAAGATACTATTCTCAAACAAACTCTCGGGCTAAATATTCTCCAGGCAGCATTTCACGAATTGAAGGATATTGAAATCCCGCAGGGGGAGATGATCAAGGCTTCATTACCCACGGCAATGGAAATCTATGAAGAAATCAAGCAGATGATCGGACAGCCTGCAGAATCGCTGACAATCCGCTTCGCAATAATAAAAGACTGTTTTTCCCAGCTCGATACCCTGGTTCAGGAGAATTTCCTTTTCCAGTTTATTTCAGACTATCAAGAAGAATCCCTGCCAATTATCTCTTTGCTTATTGGATGCAAAACCGAGCTTGACGCCATGATTATCGACCTGATTTCAGATATTGAAAGCCCGGACACAGTAAAACTGCTTAACAGCATGATGGAAAATAGTGCCGAAAAAGAACAGAAAAAGAAAGTAAAACGTGCTCTTTTTAAGCTCAAATCAAAGGGGATGAAAACGGAAGAACCCGAACAGAAAAAGAATGTCTGGGCCCCTCCTCCGGTCTCAACAGACTCAAAATGGGAGGGATATCTGAGCGCTATCGACTGCACCGGAAGCCGGCTCGTATGGATCACATCCCCCGTTTTCCCGCGCGGTGTCAATATGGCATACGGGGTCCTGAGCGATTTAAAAGGAATTCTCGATTTTTACTGGGGGGAGATGAGCAAAAAGGAATTTAAAAATTACTTTAAAGCGTACTCTGAAAAAGAGGGGGGAAACTTCGCTATTGTCGAGGCCCCGGCAGAATATTGCCAGTTCCTCTTTGAAAAAAGCCGGGAGCTGATGATTAAAAAAGGAGGAAACCCTCCCGACGATTACCTTTACTGGAAAAATATCATCAAACCCAAAAAGGCCGAAAACATCAAACCATTGATTTACAAGGAATACTCTGAGAATAATTTTGAGGATATCCTTAAGCTCGCGGGTCAAACAGAAAAACTTCACCTGATAAAGGAGTTTAAAGGGTGGTTTCTCGAACCGGCCGAAATCAAACCATACATCGATTCTTTCGAAGATCAAACACCGGGTCTGATAACCTTAACAGAAGAGCAAAAGAAAGAGAAGTTGGAAGAGCTTATTAAAGGGTCTACAGAAAAATATTTCAACGATGAAAGGGCTTCCGTTTACAGGGAAAGGCTGGAAGAAATGGCCTATATTCTTCTTAAACTGAAGATGGAGGAAGAAGCCCGCTTAACGCTTGCCGCGGCGCTTGCGATCGAAAAAAAGAGCGTACTGCCGGCCGACCACCCCTTTCTCAGGGAACTTATGAAAAAAAGCATTAACCTCATTCTCTCAAGAGGAAAACAGGCTAACAAACCTATTTAATCATTAAGCCACAGCATTTTTTGACGATAAGAGGGTCAATATCATAAAAAATGCACTTTTTTTTAATTTTCCCTTGATTTTTACTTCGCCATAAACTATATTTTGAAGGTTTTGAATTTAACAAGGGCTTGGCCCTTTTCAAAAAAACAAAAAAGGAGGTGATTCCAATGGACTGTCAAACCGTAAAAGAGGGGAACTCCTGTCTCTTCATGAAGAAAAGCGGCTGTTCCTTTAACGGTGGTTCCTGTCATCCTGTCGTGGAACAGTGCGAAGGCTGTAAGAACATCATAGAATTTTCTGCCGAAAAATTCTGCGCATCATTTCCCGAACCCTCTGCAAAATGGGCCTACGGAGCATGCAACCTGGCAACACACGTTAAGAAAGAGATTGCCACTGACAAACATAAGGTCAACCCGCTGAAGGCCTCCAAGAGAGGAAATGGGAGATAATCAACCCATTTATCGATAAAAAATGAAATGACTCCACAAATAGGGGTTTTTATAAGCTTTTTTCTTATACAAACCCCTATTTTTTTATCTGCATCCCTTTAAACCAATTGATCAATCTCTCTTTTCACCCTTTCCATGGTTATCCCATCCATAAAACCCTTTCCCCGGCCGCAAGAATCAGAGGACTTAAGAATCACCGCGTTTTCTCCGCGGGGCCCCCAGACGTGAGGATCGCTCGGCCCGAAAAGGGCAACAGTGGGGATGCCGAGCGCTGCTGCCATATGCGTAATCCCTGAATCATTCCCGATAAAACATTGGCAGAAAACCAGCAATCCGGATAAAACCTCAAGAGAGAGATTTTTTGCGACAACAGGATTCAAAACGTTCATGGTATCCAGGATCGTTTTCTCCACTGCTTCTTCGGCAGGGCCGATAATCAAAAGAATCCTTGCTCCGCACTTTTGCTTCAGCCATACGCCGATCTCGAAAAACCTTTCCAGAGGCCAGTTCTTTGTTTTACCGCCGCTTCCCGGATGAATAGCCATGACAGGGCTGCCGGGTTCGATGGAATGTTTTTGCAGAAAATCGACAGCCGATTTTTTTGCATCCGCCCCTGCGAATAGCTTCGGAATACGATTTTTCGGCTCAATACCATATCCCTTAAGAGCATTCAGGAGATAGTCGACAACATGTTCACCTCTCTCTTCCGGAAAAGGAGGAATCTGAACGATCTGCCCCTTTGAGAATTTTCTGATATTGTCAACAAAAACCGTTTCATCCTTTACAAAGGTAAATATCAGGTCAAAGCGGCGAAGATATTTTAAAAGGCTCTCAGAAGGCCGGGCATTTTTAATAAAAAGGGAATGGAGGTTCTTGCTCTCAATGGAGACAATGCTGTCCGCATAACCGTTTTCTTTCAACAGAGAAAGCCTTTCCTCATGTCCCATGATTTCGACAAAGGCTTTAGGGAATTTTTGGCGGACAGCCTCAAGGGCCGGCAGAAAAAGAATCGTGTCTCCGATTGCGCCGGTTTTTATAATAAGAATGCTGGCTGGGTTTTTTGGAAACATTCATGTTTCCTTTTTCTTATAAAGTATATTCAAAAAAAGATAATATTCCATTACCTTTTTTGCCTGTCCAAAATGAATCAACGATTCATTTGTCCGAAGGATAAAAAAGGTAACCAAAAAAAGGATACCCCAACGAGTTTTCCGGGCGGTCTCAGGCTTGCTCGCTTCGGCGAAGCAGAACTCGGCCTCTGGCCTCAAACAGGCTGCTTCCTTTTCCCTCGCTCACTTAACCCTCGACCTGAAACCTCGTAAAGGGGGCTCTTAAAAAAATCAGAAAATAGTCGTTGTGCCTATTATGGTTAGTGCAATGTAGAAGGCGCATTGGCATCCTTTCTGTCACGCAGACATCCTGAGCCATTTCCGAATATCCGGCTCCGATTCCGGAGGAGGGGGAAGAGTTTCTATTGTCGCTCTTGGCCAGATGTCTCTTGCACTTCTCTCGTTTGGCCTAATGTCTATCAACAGAACATGCTTCACGGATGTGCTTTCGCTTCGAAGGTGGTTCAGAAACTCCGAATCATACTGATTGAATGCAAAGCCGAAGACAACAACGCTCGAGGCTCTGCGAAAGAGTTTGCCTGCCAAGTCCCATTGCGTATTGAGTTCAGGCGGAGGTTTCTTCTTCGGAACTGGAGCGAGGATCAGGGCGTTTCCCGTCATACCTCTTCGGCCGTCAGTGTAATGATTTGTTGCGTCCCACGAAATACTCCCATGAACCTTTGCAAGTGAAACAGCTCCAGTCAACACTACTGGATGCAATAAGTGTGAGAGTGGATATGGACCACGTCCAAACAGCTGTTCTCCCGGAATGCCGTAGTTGAAACCAGTAGTCCCCAAAGCGTATTCCACAAGGATATCGTAATTGGTTGTGACGATACCATCCAACAACATGCCAAGCACGCCAACTAAGAATCCCCTTGTTTTTTGCACGCCCGGCTTGTCATTCTTACGAAGCTCGTCAAACATGAGGACGTGCCGACGCCACCTACCGGAGTGAAACTCCTCCCAAATGTAGGGATCCGACAAGCGTCTAACGACGTACCAAATCACGAGTTTCCCGATTTTGCTCCCCTGGCACAATGCGAAATCAATGAAAGCTTCGGCAGGACCGGATGGATGCGTCTTATCCCATGATATCTTGAAGTCTCGTACCGTGGCGAGTTTCTTAGCCTCCCTGACACCGAAGGGTTTAATCGCAAAATCAAAGAGGTCTCTTGCCAATGGCAAATCGGCAGCCCACTTGGAGAATCCTGCACCTGTTAAGAGAATCGTCACCGTTCTTCTTTCACTCAATGTTTATGCATCTAACAATCATTAAACAAACTGCATCATTTACGATAATCCCTTAAATTTACAAACAAATTTCATCACACTTCACAGCAAATGTCAATTACTACTTGACTTAGTTCCACATAGCTTAATTTGCTCTTTTCCTCTCCCCATTCTGATTTTTAGGTATTTTTTGAGCGAATGAGGGAAAAGAGGTAGGCTGTCTGAGCAAAGCGAGTTGCCTTCCTCGCCGAACGAATGCAGAAAAATGCCGTTAAAAAAAGCAGTGGGGTGTCCTTCTTTGGTTACCTTTCTTGGACAAGCAAGAAAAGGACATTAAGCATATGACTATTAACGAGCTAAGGCACTTAAGCCTTAGTTCGTTTAATGATTGACATCATCCTCTTTTTCCCATTTAATATTGAGTATGAAAATAATACTATTTTCTCCGTCATTAAGACTGCTGATACTGTGCCCCCTTCTTCTGCTTCTTTTTCTTGGCTGCGGCAAAGAGGAAAATGAGGGAGCATCTTATCAGATTCTCTCGGTTCAGGATTTCAGCCACGGACAGGTCGGTAAATTCTCCGCAAAGGTCTATATCAAGAAAGACCTTACCCAAGACACGATGATAGAGATCATCAGAGATGTCACCTCAAAAATAAGAAAAGAGAACAACGCCGACATTGTCTGGCTGGCCGTTTACCAGAACAAAATCCCTACGTTTAATACCCTCATTGCCACAACTCAATGGATCAACAAGGGCTTAAAGAAAGAACTCCGGCCCTTTGCGGAAAGGAGCCCGGTCTCTGTTCTTTTTGAAAACTCACCGGTTTATATAACATGGAAACAGGATTCTTAAAAAAACTGATAACCGTACTTGCACTCGGTTTTCTTTTGATAATCCCGAAAGAAAATCTGGCGTTTGAGACGGGAACCAGGGTGCTCAGTATCAAGCAGCTCACCGACACACCCTCTTCAGAAGAGAGACCCATCTGGCATCCCGACGGAAAAAGGATCATCTATGACTCGCGCGTCTATTCTGATATTGATATCTGGATGATGGACAGCGACGGAAAGAACAAGGTTCAGATCACCTCCGAACCGACTGTCGAGGCCAACCCATCCTTTAATCCGGATGCCACCCGGATACTCTTTTATTCGAACCGGGCGGGCAATTACGATATCTGGGCTATGGATAGCGACGGAAAAAACCGGCAGCAGCTCACCATTGACCCGTCGACCGACATATTTCCTTCATGGAGCCGTGACGGAGAAAAGGTCGCCTTTGTCTCACAGCGCTCAGGCAATCCGGATGTCTGGATCATGGACAAAGACGGAAAGAATCAAACCCGGATAACAAAACACCCGGCCAATGACGGCGCCCCGGATTTCAGTCCCGACGGCCGTAAAATTGTCTTCCATTCGAAAAGGGCAGGGAACATGGACATCTGGGCTAAAGACTTGAAAACAGGCGCTTTCATTCAGTTAACCACAAGCATCTTTGACGACTTTGCTCCGGACTGGAGCCCGGACGGAAGCAAGATCGCCTTCTTTTCAAACCGTTCGGGAAATTTTGAAATCTGGATTATGGACGCAAATGGAGAGAACAAACAACAGCTGACAACAAATCACTGGACAGACTGGAGCCCGAACTGGAGTCCGGACGGAAGCAAGATAGCCTTTTACTCTGACCGGACAGGAAACGGAGATATCTGGGTAATTACGCTCGGTTACTCTTTTTAAAGAAAACTGTTTTGTTTCCTTAGAACTTCACTTCTACCGGCATGATTCCGTATCTATCGAAATCTCTGTACTCCACCCTCTCGGCATTCACCTTTATCAGAACATATGTGGGATCGTCTTTTCCTTCTTTGAAGTATCGTGACCATATATCTTTCCACATTTTGTGCTTTGTCGGGGTATCCTCTAATATCTCCGCTTTCCCGAAAATACGAATATCCTTGCCTTCCTCATTCATCGTAACACAAATCTCATTGTTCTTCTTAAGCTGCCGGACCTTGTGTGAAAATGAAAACGTAGCATACCAGATACTGAAATCGTCATCCACCTGAGCGTGGGCCATCACCCTTCCCCATGGCTTGCCGTCTTCAACAGTAGCCAGAGATGAAACAGTCTGGCTCTTTGCCAGGGCCAGCGACTCATTCCTCAATCTTTCCATGCCTGATTCTCCCCCCTGATAATTTCCTTTATTCCTTAATATTCTTCAACAATAAATTTATGTCAAGAAAAAACACTTCAACCGCCCTATTTTGCCCCTCTGAAAAAGCGAACGGGACCCTCAGGCGTAAATCTTCTTCGAAACCACGAACATCAGAACCCACATAATCTCGGTAAGCGCCATGAAAAGCGTGTCGAACGGACCGAAGAATTCCACGGCAAGAACGATCCCCAGCATATTGTTCATAAAGCACTTCGTTATGGTCACCGTCCTTCTCTCATCTTTTTCAAGCCTCAAGGGAAGCCAATAGAAAATAAAAAGAGAAGCAAAGATAAAAAACTGAAAAACAAGAATATTCAGACATTTTAAGAGATTGTTGAAAATATATTCATGTTGGGGGCTCAGGGCAAAGATGATGATAAAGAAAACACAGATAATGCTGATCGAATTGAAATAGGGATCGATCTTTCTCACTTTCTCATCGAATTTATAAAGGACGACCGCAGCAAGAACCATAGGGATGATAATCATCTCAAAAAGGCTGTATGCCATCAGGTTCAGATTGAGCGATAGCTCCTTCCCCACCAGAACATAAAACAAAAAAGGGATGCTGAATACAGCGATGATATAATTTACAACAACAAGAACAACGGAAAGGTTCACTTCCCCTTTGAACATACCTGTGAGAACTGGGGACAGAATCGCCGAAGGGAGAGAGAAGAGCAGGAGAACCACAACAGCCAGCTCCCCGCTTACAAACCGGCTTAAAACCAGGTAAAAAAGCGCGGGGAAGAGAAACATCTGAACTATGGAAATGGTGGCAATCATCCAGGGCCTTTTACAATAATGGATAATCCTCTTGAAATCAATTTTGAGAAAGGACAAAAACATCATAAACATAAGGATATAACGGATTAAAAAATCATGTCGGGAAAAGGCATCGGTGGCTGCTCCTATGAGAAGCCCGGAAATCAGGATGGGGTTCGAATATTTCTCTATCAGTTCATGAAACTTCATACACCCCCCGGACTTAATTTCTATCATAACAGCCATGACCATAAAAAGCAGGAAACGCCATTATATAGAAGCTTTTCTTCTTGTCAACAGCAATCAAGGTTTCGATGCAAATGAACTAATTTCTTGACAAGCCGAAAAATGTATAGTAGTAATTTAAGCTTTACTAAATAAATATTCGGCCTTTTTACTCATTGTTTTTAATTTTTTTTTAACCACAAGATGAGGATTGAGTATGGGAGATTACAAACAGGTTTTAAAGAAGGTTGAAAGACTGGTTGAAAGATCGAAGCATGTCGGGACAAATGTTACGGAATACACTGGCCCCCTTCTTGGCAAAGTCGCCATGCTGACAGGTCAGATGAATGAATGGCACGGGATCAACTGGGATACCAGGGTAAGAAACCGCTCCGCAAAATATTCTATTGTTCTGGGAAGCCCTAATGCACAAAAGGTCGGGAACACACCGGAACAGAAGGAGACCCAGAAAGACCTGGAACTGAACATGGCAAGGGTTTTCGGGGGAACAGTCGATGGGAAAAAGTATAAAGGCCATGCCAACGAGCTTCCCACCGATTTTATCCACAGGGTCATGGGAAGCGGTGCTGACAAGGACTTCACCTTTAACTGCAATCTTCTGGTAACCGTAAAGAACCCTGTTTATCATCATATTCCTTATATGTATGGAAAGATGTGCCGGAATGTCGACCCTGTGCCGGGTGCGCCTAATATTAACATCATTCTGGTTCCCGATATTAATACCGGCGCCTTCGGAAGATTCTACGCCTTTCCGGAAGACAGGGTTACGGTCGGGCTCGGCAGCGATTACATGGGAGAGGCCAAAAAGGGCTTCTTGAGAATGGCCATGTATCTTGCGAAAAAGAAGAAGATTCTCGGAGTCCATGCCGGTTCCAAGCTCATCAAAGCAAGAGACAGAAAGACAGGAAATATCAAGCAATACGGTGTTCTGGTTCTCGGCCTTTCAGGAACCGGGAAAACAACCCTTGTCGGTCACCCTCACTATCTCGATGATAAAAAAGAGGCCTCGCTTGTTGTTCAGGACGATTTTGTAGGCATGAAAGTAAAAGACGGGACCGTGCTGGGAACAGAAATGGCCCTTTATCTCAAGACCGACCTCGATAATGAGGACCTCCTGATGAGGCCGCTGACAGAATCTCCGGAGTTTGTCGCACAGAATATGTATGTCGACAGCAAAGGGAGAATCCAGTATCTTGAAGAGGACCTCTGTGCAAACGGAAGGGGAATCCTGCCTCTCAGTGCTTTTCCGAAAAGCAGGCGTTACAAGAGCCTCGACCTGCCTCCGGCAGATGAACTCGACGGGCTTCTCATATTCTTCAACACGAGAAGAGACACCATTGTTCCGATTATCCAGGAATTGACGCCCGAACAGGCGGCCGCCGCCTTTATGCTGGGTGAGTCTATCGAAACCAGCTCAGGTGACCCGGCCAAGGCAGGGCAGTCGCTCAGAATCGTCGGAACAAACCCTTTTATTGTCGGCGACGAAGGGGATGAAGGGAACATGTTCTACGAATTTGTTAAGAAATACCAGCATAAGGTCAGATGCTTCCTCATGAATACCGGCGGTGTCGGTGAAATCAGAAACCCGAAAAACCCGTTAAAGATCACAAAGCCTCCTGAAAGACCGTGGAAGCCGGGTATCGGATACATCACACGGGCCATATTCAGAGGAACAGCCGAGTGGGAAGACTATCCTGACTTCGGAACAAGGGTACTTACCGGCGGCGTGACCAACGAAAAGGGCAAGGTTTTCGATATGGATAAATTCAACCCGTTAAAGGCCTATGCTCCCGCTGTCAGAGAAGAGATGGTCAAGAAACTGAACAAAGAACGGATTGAATGGCTGGAAAAATACCCTGTCTTTTCTCCTAATATCCTCAAGATGATGAAGAAAACCCTGAAAGTGTAATTAAAGAAAACAAGGGGGAGGAATTTTATTCCTCCTCCGCTTCTCCAAGCTCTTCAAAACACTCTCTCATCAACCGTCTTTCATCTTCACCCAGTTTAAAATCGACGGCACCGATATTTTCGATAACCTGTTCTGGTGTGCGCGCACCCACGATGGCGCTGGTAATTCCCGGTTCAGAGATAACCCAGTTGATGGCAAGCTGGGCCAGGGTTTTGCCGTGCTCCTTTGCGATCGGTTCAATCTTTTCCAGCGTATCGAGAATCCGTTTGAGGTTTTTCGGCTGAAACCAGGGCTGGCCTGTGCGAAAATCATCTTCGGCAAATTTGCGGTCCAGCGTGACCTTTCCGGTCAGAAGCCCCTGGCCGATGGGGCCGTATACGATCAGGCCGACATCATGTTTCTGGCAAAAGGGAAGGATATCATTTTCAATATCCCTGAAGAGAAGGCTGTATTTGGGCTGGTCGCTTGCAATATCGCCCGACTCAAGGCAGGTCTCTATCATGTCGGGTGTAAAATTGCTCACGCCGATTGCCCTGATCTTTCCCTGCTCCTTTAGAGAGAGGAGCGCCTCCATTGTTTCATCAAGAGGGGTCGTGCTGTCAGACCAGTGGCACTGGTAAAGATCGATCACATCCGTGCCCAGCCGTTTCAGGCTTGCATCACATTCCTTAAACAGTGAATCTTTTTTTAAATTACGGTAAACCTTCACATCTTTACCGCTGTTGTCCTTTGTATCGAAAAAGAACTCCCCGTCCCCGCAGTCCCACCTGAGCCCGCATTTGGTTGCAATAAGCACCTTGTCCCGTTTTCCTTTGACCGCTTTACCGACGACTTCTTCGCTGTGGCCAAAACCGTAAATCGGTGCGGTATCAATACAGGTGCATCCGAGTTCTATGGACTTCTGAATAGCCTTTACTGCTTCCTTATCGTCTGATTTTCCCCAGAGCCAGCCTCCTATCGCCCATGCCCCGAAAATAACAGCAGGAACAGAAAGCCCGCTCTTTCCAAGCCGTTTAAACTCCATAAATCTCACTCCTTATGAAACGTGAAGAAGATGGACGTATCAGAAAAGGGATCAAGCCCCGTATTTCTTCAATTTCTGGGCATGGGCCATGAGAAGCGGCATCAGTTCCATACCGCGCATCCTTCCCAGGTTCCCGAGCGCGCAGTCATTCTCAGAAAACCGCGTCACCCTGTCAGGACGGCATGTCTTTGAATAGAGCATGAAGGGAACGGAATGCCAGCTGTGCGCCTTGAGCAAAGACGGCGTGGAGTGGTCTCCCGTTACGGCAACGGCACCGTATCTGTCGAAATCAATCATAGGGATATAAGAATCGACCTCTTCCAGCACTCTGACCTTTTCATCGAATTTCCCGTCCTCTCCGGCACTGTCTGTGGGCTTGATATGAAAAAAGAAGAAATCGTATTTATCAAAATTTTCTTTCAGGACATTGAACTCCGACCTGACATCCTCGATCCCATCGATAATATGCATACCGATAAGACGTGCAAGGCCTTTGTACATGGGGTAGACAGCAATGGCCAGAGGGTTCAGGCCGTAAATCTTCTGCATCTTCGGGATCTTGGGTTTCAGAGAAAACCCCCTCATCAGCAGCGTATTCGCCGGATAACGGTCTTTTAATATCTCTTCGGCAAGTCGAATGACTTCGTTGACAATTCTGGCCGTTTTTACAGCCTTTTTTGTCCCGTCAACAGCCTTGGCTTCCAGAGACGGCACGCCTGTCTTTTGCGGGTCAGTATCAGAAACCGCATCGGAAAGCTCCTCTGAGCGGATAATACCCGCAGCCCTGTAATCCCTCTCCGGTTTTATAAATATCTTGACGTTCTTAATAGATATCTTCTCTTCCAGAAGGAGACAGAGTTTTGCGCATTGCTCCGTCGGCATCCTGCCCGCTCTTCTGTCAATTATCTTACCGTCCTTTTTTGTGGCAAAATTTATCCTGATCCCCACATCTCCCTCTTCCATGGGGAAATTAACCCCGGCACATGAGAGCGCACCCCGTTCGATGAGGTGTTGCAGGGGGTCATAGCCGAACACTCCAAGATGCCCCGGTCCGCTTCCGGGAGTGATGCCCGGAGCCACGGGATCGATGAGCCCGCAACTTGATCTCTCTGCCAGCAGGTCGAGGTTTGGCGTTTTGGCCGCTTCCAGTTCCGTCTCTTTTCCGCCCTCTTTTGGAAGGCCGCCCAGGCCGTCGAGAATGATCAACAGTATTTTGTTCTCGTTTTTATCTGCCAGTTCCTTAATAAGATCGAGGTCCATAAGAAGCTCCTCTTTAAGATAATGAGCTCTTGTATTTTATTAGAAAACAGGGGGAAAGTCAACCGGAGCCTAAAACCTGCCTTCTAAAATCTTCTGACGAAACCCTTTTACCCGGTTTATGATAACTGTCAGGTTATGAATGGCTGCGAGATGATAACCGAGTATCTCTCTGGCCTTAAAAAGATGGTGGAGATAGCCTCTTGGAAAATTCCTACAGGTATAACAGCCGCATGTCTCGTCCACGGGTCTCTTATCCTTCAGAAATGCCCTGTTGGTAATACGTATCCTGTCTCCTGCTTTTTTATTCTTTATCAGAAATGTTCCCGAAGAGGCCAGCCGGTAAGGGAAGGAGCAGTCAAAAAGGTCAATTCCTCTTTTGATCCCCTCAAAGAGGTCATCAAGCTCCCCGGCACCGAGAAGATGTCTCGGTTTTTCATCCGGAAGATACGGCAGGACCCAGTCGACGATTTCAAAGGCTCTTTCCTTATCATCTCCCAGACACCCGCCGATACAGTATCCGTCAAAGTCAAGACCGGTCATATATTCGGAACTCTCCTCCCTCAAGTCCTGAAACACCCCCCCCTGTATGACCCCGAAGAGAGCCTGCTTTTTTGCATCGACAGTCTTCCTGTAGTGGTTCATTCCTTTCTCTGCCCAGAGGTGCGTTCTTTCCACGGCCTTTTTGGTCTCATCATAATCGCTTTGAAAAGGGGTGCACTCATCGAGAACCACCATGATGTCCGACCCCAGGATTTTTTGCACATCAATGACCCTCTCCGGCGTCAACCGGTGGATTAAGCCGTCAAGATACGATTTAAAATCGACACCGTCGTTATCTCTCTTTATCACACCGGCTGTTCTTTCTTTCTCCCCGCTGACATTTCTCCTTGCCTTGACCTCCTGAAAGAGCTGGCCGTGATTCATGCTGAAGATCTGGAATCCTCCCGAATCGGTCATCACCGGCCCCTTCCATCCGATGAATTGGTGCAGCCCCCCGATTTCCTCGATAACCTCCATGCCCGGCCTTAAAAAGAGATGAAAGGTGTTCGCCATGAGGATTTGCACGCCCATCTCCTCAAGCTCGCTTACGGTGAAGAGTTTGGGAGCCCCTTTGGTCATAAGGGGGAGAAATGCCGGTGTCTCTATGGTGCCGTGAGGGGTCGTGATCAGACCTGCCCTTGCGCCCGTTTCACTGTCTCTGTTCAGTATTTCAAAGGAAAACATGCTTAGGCCTCTTTTATCAGAATGGCCTATTATAGCAACCCGGCCCCGGTTTTTCATCCTAAATAGAACGCTGAAAGGGATTTACTCGAAAAAATGCCTGTGATATGATTTTTTTATATAATCAACCTCTTTACTATCAAACCCCATTGTCATAAAGAGGTGATCATAAAAGAAATGTTCTCTTGAATTGACATGAACTATCTGCTTAAAAAATTAATTGCATCCTCTGTCAGATAGCCTCTTATTTCCATAGACTTGTTCAGCCTAAGTCTGTCCAGAGGGGTTACATTGACATGAAGCTTCCTTAATTTTTTAAAGGTGTTCGCCTTTTCTTCCATTGTTATTCTCTTCATTTCTATTGAGCCCATTGCTGATTCGCATTTTTCTGCCCTCTTTTCAAAACCAAGCAGTCGATAAATATGCGCCTTGAGCATAAAATAGACAATATCTTCTCCCCCCTCCCATTTATCCATCAGGGATAACGCCTTGAACAGTCCGGTTTCCATCCTTGGCGAATAGGGAAGTTTGACTGAGCGTCTCCTGTAACGTGCACGGCACATCTTTTCACACTCTTTAATGAGTTTATCTCTTACCTCTCTGTCCAGATGATAAATCTGTTTTGCTTCCCCTCCTACCCCAACAACAGCACTTTTCTTTTTTTCGCCCTTTATAGAATAATATTTCACCCATAATTCTTTTGAAGATTCATAAAAGCCTTCGTTTAAATAATCCGAAGCAATTCTAGGAATATTTGTGGGATCATGCATGCTGGTATATATGCTCAGAGGTTTTTCCATCAGCAGATCCATAACCTGCTGATTAAGAAAACCTTCTTCTTTTATTTTTTTAATGTTCTGTTCTGCCTCATCCAGATAAAAATCTCCGATCATGCACAGCCTGACTTTGTCTTTTTTCTCTTTAAAGATCTTATAAGCATCCTCCATGTCACCTGTAAACGCCTTGTAAAAGCCGACTAAACTGTCATCATCGAGTTCTTCAAACTTGAAGCATATTGTTCTGTATAATAATCGGTATGCACATCCACTATTTGTTGCTATCAATGTCAGTCCGAGAGGCAGAATAATTACTGGGTTATTATAAAATCTTGAAACCGAATAGACCAGCCCGCAAGCAGCAGAAACCTCTCCACAGAAGCGTCCTAAAATATTTACAGACCTTTCAGACAAGCTGGATTTATTGAAAACATCTTTTAAGGTATCGATATGATAACAAAACACAGCCGGATGGACCAGCCCGGAAAACAGACCATGCATAAAGCAATTCGTCAATAAAGTATGTTCCGGGTTTTTTAAACCGCTGGTTTTCTTTCCGCTCTCAATCGTTTGAGAATTGCCGTGCATCAAGCTTTCTTCTATTTCTCCAGAAAGTTGCTGCATCTCTTTGAATTTTTCCCACCGCCCCAGAATTTTGTAAGATATACTTAACTGTCTGGGCACAAAACCATTGAAGGGTTCTTTTGCCGGAAGGGCTTCCATCTTCCTTTTTATATTCAGGGCAGATTTTTTTAACAAAAAACGGCTCTGTTTTATAACCTGAAAAGTGTTCATTTCATCTCTCTTTCTATGCCATACGTCATGAACACAGCTTCTATGTTGTTTTACTTATCTATTTATGGATGATTTGCAACCGATATAATATATACCAAAAAACAGTATTCCCAAGGATTTATATTCCCGGAGGGCAGATTTTCTCCATTTAAAAAAACTAATCCTCCTTCTCATACAGAAAAATATTTTAAAATATAAATAGTTACCAGCAGCGCCCGTTTCGCTCTCTCTGTTCAGTTTTTTTTAAAAAACATGTTTTGGCTCCCTTTAATCACTGTTTTGGAACTTCATAAACCGTCATTTCTATTAACACTAAACGCAATAACCGTTCCATCTCGGGAAGTTCTGAAAATTAATTCTTTATCTCCAAATAATTCAAGGAATTAAGAGATAGGGAGATGGAACAGATTGAAGAAAAACCAGGAAGTGATATGGCTTTAAAAAAGCCACTTCAAAGACTGATTGTCCTAAATTAGACCACAAATATCGAGGGGAAAAAACTGTAAATCTGCAGATCTGTTATGTTGGATTGTAAGAAATCAAAAAAAAATTATTCGAGATACGAGATACTATGTGATATGATTTTTTTATATAATCAACCTCTTTTGAGACCTGCTGCCATGATAGGAATATCCACAGCCTGGCAATCTGACAGAGTAAATAACGGGGAAAGACTGCTCGCAGAGCTTGAAAAAACAGGCCTTTTTGGCATAGAACTCGAATACCGGGTCACCCGCAAGATGTTCCTCGAAATGAAACCGCTTCTTCAGAAAGGCCCCTTTACGGTTCAAAGCATCCATAATTTCTTCCCCCTTCCCGATATTCTTCCAAAAAGCGAGGCGAGCGGCGATGCCTTCAAATTCTCATCCGGGGATAAAGACGAAAGAAAGAACGGGGTGAAATACACCCTAAAAACCCTTGAGACTGCCAATGAGCTTGAGGTGGGGGCTGTTGTTCTCCATCTCGGCAATGTTCCTATCAAGACCGATGTCAGAAAACTCTTCGAGCTTTACAATTCCAAAAAGCTCGGCGAAGAAGAGGGGCAGGAATTCATTGAAACCATCAAAAATGAGAGAAGAGAAAAGAGACAGAGGCCCTTTGATAATGTTCTCTCCGCTATGGACAGACTCTTAAGGGAGGCGGAGCGGCTCAACGTCACGCTCTGCATAGAGAACAGGTATTTCCCGCACGAAATCCCCGATTTTGAAGAGATCGGGATCATACTGAAAGAATTCGAGGGCGGAAAAATCGCCTACTGGCATGATGTCGGCCACGCCAGTGTTCAGGAGCTTATGGGCTTTGAAGAGAAGAACAGGCTTATAAAAACATACTCCGACAGGATTGCCGGCATCCACCTTCACGGCGCCTTCGGATACAACGACCACTTTGCCCCGAACAGCAATATCGATTTTTTGCATCTGGCAAAATATTTAAAACCTGATACAATAAAAATCGTTGAAACCCATTCCAAGGTCCCATTGGAAGAATTAAAAGAAGGTATCGATCATCTTCGTTCCAATGGAATCGATTAATTTTCAGGAAAGGAGGGTCAAATGGAAGAAAAAGTCGGTGTTGTTAAGCAGTTTTTTGTCAAACCGGGTGTCGCTGCTTTGGAAATTACCGACGGGTCTTTAAAGACCGGCGATACGATCCATTTTAAGGGCCACACCACAGACTTTGAAGAAGCCGTCTCATCGATGCAGGTCGACCATAACCCGGTTGAAGCAGCCAATGTCGGTGATCTCGTGGGGATCAAGGTAAAAGAAAGGGTCAGAACCAACGACCAGGTCTATAAGATTATTGACTGAGGTTCAATCTGAACATATGAAAATCATTATCGATGCTGATTCATGCCCTGTTAAAGAAAATGCCGTGGCAATTGCCGGAGAATACGATATCCATGTCCTGATGATTGCCAGTGTTTCCCATAATATCGCGGAAGAGGCCGGTGTGTCGATAAGAATTGTCGATTCCCTGCCCCAGGAAGCAGACATTGCGATCATCAATTCCGCAAAAAAAGGGGACATCGTTATTACCAATGATCAGGGCCTGGCTTCAATTGTCCTTAAAAAATATACAGGGGTGATTTCGCCCGACGGGTACATCTTCAGAGAAAAGGATATCGATCATCTTCTGGAGATAAGAGAGCTTCAGAGAAGACTCCGCGAAAAAGGGATAAGGACAAAGGGGCCGAAAAAGAGAAAAAAAGAGCAGGACATGACCTTTGAAAAAAATCTGAGAAATCTGATCGATGAGATGATCTCTGCCTGAAACTATTTCAGGGCTTCAATGATTCTTTGTGCCGCCCGAAATCCCGAGACCATGGCATTGTTCGCACCGTATCCCGGATAGGTATTTTCCCCAACAAGGTAGAGATTCTTAAAAAGAGGTCTGGGGGAAAGACCGTAAAAACCGAATTTTCCTTTTTTGTATTCCCCTTCAAGATTTCCCGTCATTCCCTGCGGCCTTTTAAAGAGTTCTTCTATCCTGGCCGGTGTCAGGGTGTCGACAATATCAAAATTGCCCTCGATAAAAGGGATGACCTCCTTCAGATCGTTGATGATCTCTTCTGTGTGCCTCTTTATCAACGATTCCTCGTCGCCCTTCCAGTCATCAATAGGGAGAAAAGCGGTTATCTTTATCGCTCTTCTGCCATCAGGGGCCCTTTTATCCCCTTTCTGGCTTGTGTTCACCAAAAGCATTCTTTTCTCATCAGAGGTTTCTCCCGGGCGTCTCTGCATCAACAGGTTCTCCTTTATCGGTTCGGGAACAACTTTATCGTCAACGCTTAAAAAGAGAGAAAAGAGTGTCCATTTCTTTTTGACACGTTTGACTTTCCTTTTCAGACTCCCCCTCAACCGCTCTTCGGGGATGAGCCCCTCCATCAGATTGAAAACGGATATACCGGCAATAATCTTTTTTGCAAAGACATCCTTTGAAACGTTTCCCCTGTCATACCTGATTCCCGCCGCTCTTCTTTTTTCGAATACGATCTTTAAAACCTTCGTATCATACCTGATCTCTCCCCCCAGTTCGAGAATCCTCTTCGCCAGAAGTTTTGCAAACTGCCCGCTCCCTCCTTTCGGAGAATAAACGCCTTTTGGGGGAACAGTTAATGCGGTTGCAAGAAAAGGAAGCAACGCGTCAAAAGAATCGAGCTGACCGAAAAACATGGTCTGAAGGTCAAAGAAATCCTTAAAAGCAGAATCCCACTGAAAACGGCGGAAATAGCTCTTTAAATCTTTTGGCTTTACAGCCCGTTTGATTTTCCGGATACAGACCGAAAAAAAACCGCCGGGCTGTGGCGTCTCTATACTGTCTTCTGTCTTCAAATTGAAGGGGTAACGGTTCGATCTCTCAAAAAGGTCTGAGCTGAATGCATCGATATCATCATAAAAAACTTTCAGATTTTCAACAGACTCTGGAAACTCGCGGCCAAGCTCCTCAAAAAATCTTGCCCTTTCAGAGTGGATATTCACACGATGTCCAGGAATAACAACCTGCAGTCCCGGCTCTATCCTGTTCAGTACCACTCTGCTTGTCTTTTCTTCGATACCGAGATAGCTGAGAAGATTATGGAGATACTCCCCTTTATCCAGCCCCCAGAAAAGTGACGGTCCGATATCAAAAGTATGTCCGTTTTTGGAAAAACTGGAACAGCTCCCTCCCGGATAGCTGTTCTTTTCAACAACGAGAACCTTGAGGCCCTGCTTTGCAAGAACAGCCGCAGAAATCAGACCGCTGAGACCGGCGCCGATAACAATGACATCGTAAACAGAAGAAGAATCGCTTTTACCCAAGAGAATGACCTCCCGAATCTTTCATACGGTTCAAACCCTCGTCAATATCGAAGAAATGTGTCCTCAGGGCTGCTTCTGCCTTTGAAGCATCGAGAGAACAGTCCTTCGGTCTTTTTGCTGTTAAATCGTGTTTCGCCAGAGACCCTTCCATAATCAACCCTGTATCAAGATTGAATGTCTCGGCAAATCTTTTGCCGAAGTCGTACCGGTTAATCCTCTCGCCCCCTGCCAGATGAAGCACCCCTTTGACATCGCCTTCGGCTATCTCCAGCAACGCCTCTGAGAGGTTATCAGTGTGTATCGGAGAACGGATCTGGTCTCTGAACAGGACCGCCTCGTTTCCCGATTGCAGTCTTTCAAGAAGCTTATCAGTAAAACTTCTGCTGAAAGGACTTCCCCATCCGTAGATAATGCTGACCCTTGCTATAAGATAGTTGGAAGAAACCTCTCTGACAATCTCCTCAGCTCTGACCTTTGTCCCGGCATAAAAGTTCAGAGGATTCACCTGATCGGTCTCTTTGTAATGGCCCCTGTTCCCGTCAAAAACCAGATCTGTCGAACAGAAAACCAGTTTCCCTTTTACCTCTTCTACGGCCTCGGCAAGGTTCCTTGTCCCGTTTTCGTTAATATCCCTTGCAAGCTCCCGGTTCTCTTCACAATAATCAACATCGGTCAGGGCTGCCGTATGGATAACCGCTTCCGGCTGAAAGGATTTTATGATCTCAAAAACCCTGTCCCTTTTTCTCAGGTCCAATTCGACCGGAACAGCCCCTTTGAGTTTTACTGCATGGCTGAAATATGAGAAGACAACCTGATGAGAACCGGACGCCTTCTTTGTCAGGTTCCATCCGAAGAATCCGCTCCCACCGCTTATCAAGATTCTCATTTTTTCTCTTTTTGCAACGCCTCTTCAAGAGTAACGGCCCTGCAGGTTTTGGCCCTGATCTCCCTTACCAGATCCTCTTCGGTCTTAATCTCCCCGGAAAAAGAGGTAAGGTAATATCCGACATACTGCAGATCATGGGCATCACTCCCACCCAGCCCGGCTATATCGAGGGTTTTTCTGGCATGATCCGCCTTTTTTATATCCAGGGCATAGTGGTGGGGATGAAAGACCTCGATACCGTCGATATCAAGATTAAAAACATCGTCCCCGAATCCGTATCCGCTCCTGTAGGGATGAGCCGCAACAGCGACACCACCTTCTTGGTGAACCTTTTTGATGACCTCATTTGCCGTCATTCTCTCATCGATCAGACCGTCAAATCCGAACACAAGAAGGTCTCCATGAAATACACCGGTCTCTGTATAGCACGTAATCTCCTGCCCCCTTAAAATCAGCAGGTCAGAGGCCTCTGTCTCCTCCTTCAGTTTCAATATATCGTCCTCATCCCAGAGAAAACCGTGTTCCGTAAGCACGACCCCGTCAAGATTCAGATCCAGCGCCTTTTTCACGAGATCCTCCGGCTTGAGTATGCTGCAGGGGGAGTATCTTTGCGTATGCGTATGAATATCGATCAGCATTGTTGTATCCTAAGCCTTCCCTTTATCCAAAAGCGCTTTCATCCTGAGGCGAAGAGCATTGAGATTGATGAATCCCTCGGCATCCCTCTGATTGTAAATCTCCTCTTTTTCAAAGGTAGCCAGCTCCTCGCTGTAGAGGGACTGTCTTGATTTTCTTCCGACCACAATACAGTTGCCCTTATAGAGCTTGACCCTTACGGTTCCCGTAATATTGACCTGAGACTGGTCAACGGTCTTCTTCAGCATCTCCATCTCCGGAGAGAACCAGAAGCCGTAGTAGATCAGTTCTGCGATTTTCGGAATAAGGGAATCCCTGATATGCATGACCTCCCTGTCCATGGTTATCGATTCCATGGCCCTGTGAGCAATATGGAGAATGGTCCCGCCGGGTGTCTCGTAAACCCCCCTCGACTTCATCCCGACAAACCTGTTCTCGACCATATCGACCCTTCCGATCCCGTTTCTGCCGCCGATCACGTTCAGCTTTTTCAGCAGTTTGGCCGCGCTCAGTTTTTTGCCGTCCACCTTAATTGGTATCCCCTTATCAAAATCGATCTCCAGATAGGTCGGCCTGGCCGGTGCCTTCTCAGGAGAGACGCTCAGCTTGAACATGTTCTCTTTCGGCTCCATCCATGGGTCTTCCAGAATACCCCCCTCATAGCTGATATGAAAGAGGTTCTCATCGCTGCTGTACGGCTTGGCCGCGGTAACGGGCACGGGGATGGAATGTTTCTTGGCGTAAGCGATAAGGGATTCCCGTGAATCGAGATCCCATTCTCTCCACGGCGCAATGATCCTGATATCCGGTTTTAAGGCCTTATAGGTCAGCTCAAACCTCACCTGATCGTTCCCCTTTCCTGTGGCCCCGTGGGAAACGGCGTCCGCATTCTCTTTTTTTGCTATCTCGATCTGCTTCTTTGCGATGAGAGGCCTGGCCAGCGATGTCCCGAGAAGGTATGTCCCCTCATAGATCGCATTGGCCTTGAGGGCCGGGAAAACATAGTCTGTCACAAACTCCTCCCTCAGGTCTTCGACGTAAGCCTTTTTCGCTCCCGTGGAAAGGGCTTTCTTCTTCACCTTTGCCAGGTCTTCTTCCTGTCCGAGATCGGCCACAAAGGCGATGACCTCGGCCTGATAGTTTTCCAGCAGCCACTGAATGATCACCGAGGTGTCCAGCCCCCCGGAATAAGCCAGAACAATCTTTTTCACTTTGCTCATAGTTCACCCCTATCTCTAAGCAACAAAATTTCTAATATGGCCTTCTGCACATGGAGGCGGTTCTCCGACTGGTCGATAATAATCGACGCCGGCCCGTCCATAACCTCCGAGGTGATCTCCTCTTCCCTGTGAACAGGCATGCAGTGCATGACCTTAACCTCTTTTTTCGCGGCCTCGACCAGCTCCTGGTTGATCTGATAATCGGCCAGGGCCTTCTTCTTCTTTTCGGCTTCTTTCTCCTGTCCCATGCTCGTCCAGACATCGGTGTAGATCACATCAGCATCCTTGACCGCCTTTTTCGGGTCTTCGAACAGGTCGATCCTCGCCCCGCTCTCATAGGCCAGCGTGACTGCTTTTTTCACGATCTCCGCGTCCGGCTGATACTCCTTTGGAGAGGCCACCGCAAGATCGATACCGAGCTTGGAAGCGCCGTTGAGCCAGGAATTCGTAATGTTATTCCCATCGCCCACATAGGCCACCTTGATTCCTTTATAGCCTCCGAATTTCTCTTTTATCGTGAAGATGTCCGCCAGGATCTGGCACGGATGGAGAAGATCGGTCAGGCCGTTGATAACGGGAATGCTCGCGTAGCGGGCAAAATCCTCCAGCCCCTCCTGAGAATATGTCCTGATCACAAGACCGTCCAGATACCTCGACAGAACCATGGCAGAGTCCTTAACCGTTTCTCCCCTTGAGAGCTGAAGATCAGCAACATTAAGGAAGGTCACGCTTCCTCCGAGCTGATACATCCCCGCTTCGAAGGAGACCCGTGTTCGTGTCGAATGCTTCTGGAAAATCAGGCCGAGTGTCTTCCCCGCAAGAGTCCTCTCTGACAGACCCTTTTTATGCTTTTCCTTTAGCACTTCAGTCCTGTTCAGGATATCCTCGATCTCTTTCTTTTCCAGGTCTGATATGGATAACAGATCTTTTTTCATTTTTTTGTTAACCCCTTAAAAATCTCGTCTAATGTATCAAGCAATAAGTCCACCTCTTGTTCGCCGATGTTAAGCGGCGGGAGAAACCTTAAGACCTTTTCCTGCACGCAGTTGATAATAAATCCCTTTTTCGCACAGAGCTCTACGATTTCCTTCCCTTCAAAATCGATCTCGAAAGCGATCATAAGACCCCTGCCTCTGATATCCCTGATAAAGCCGTATTTTGCTTTCAGGGTATTCAGTTTTTTCGTAAAATAGGCACCTATCTTCCGGCAGTTCTCAAGAAGATTCTCTTCCTGGATAATCTTCAGGGCCGCTACGCCCGCGGCGCAGACAGGCGGATTCCCGCCAAAGGTCGAGCCGTGGCTCCCGGGCCCCAGTGCTCCCGCGATCTCCTCCGTGGCAAGCATGGCTCCCATAGCCATTCCTCCGGCCATTGATTTGGCCAGTGTCATGATATCAGGCGCTATATCTTCATGCTCATAGGCAAACAATTTTCCGGTCCTTCCCATGCCGGTCTGAACCTCATCAACGATGAGAAGGAGATCGTGTTGATCGCATAAGCTTCTCAGTTCTTTTAAATAGCCTTCCCGGGGTACATTGACCCCGCCCTCGCCCTGAATAGGCTCGACGATTATGGCGCATGTTTTGTCGGTTACAGCCTTTTCTGTTTCCTTTATGTCATCGAAAGGTACATAGCGAAACCCGGAAAGCTTCGGTTCAAACCCCTTCCATATTTTCTCCTGACCCGTAGCAGAGAGTGTCGCCATTGTCCTGCCGTGAAAGGAGCCCTTCATGGAAATGACCTCGTATCGCTCTTCCCCGTATTTTTCCATGGAATATTTCCTTGCCAGCTTAATCGCTGCCTCGTTGGCCTCTGCCCCGCTGTTGCAAAAAAAGACCCTGTCCGCAAAGGAGTTCTCAACGAGAAGTTTTGCCAGCTCTGTCTGGGGAACAATGTGATACAGATTCGAGACGTGTATGAGGGCGCTCACCTGCTTCTTTACGGCCTCGACAATCTTCGGATGGCAGTGCCCGAAGTTGGTTGTTCCGAAACCGCTTGCAAAATCGATATACTCCTTTCCCTCGGCGTCCCAGACCCTGCACCCCTCTCCCCTTACCAGGGCGATCGGGAAACGTGTGTATGTATTCATCAGATATTTCAATGAGTCGTTAACAATCCCGTCTGTGTTCACGGTTCAGCTCCTTTTCAGGCAGCGTTAATAAAAAAGGGTAATCTATCATAAATGATAACAGGAAATCAATAAATAAAATCAGGGAATTAAGAGATTGAAGCAGAGGTTTCCGCACGCAGGATTACTTTACTATTTCCGTACCGATCCCTTCATCGGTAAACATCTCGAGCAAAACAGCGTGGCTCATCCTTCCGTCGATAATATGGGTCTTGGCTACGTCGGAATCGAGGGCATCAAGGCAGGCTTTCACCTTGGGAAGCATGCCTCCGATAATGACCTTTTCCTTAATGAGGCGGTTGACATTCTTCCTGTTCAGGTTCCTTATCAGTTTTTTGTTTTTCCCCACAACCCCTTTTTCATCGGTCAACAAAATAAGCTTTTCCGCGTTCAGGGCCGATGCGACCCGGGATGCCACATGGTCGGCATTGACATTATAAGCCATCCCGTCGTCTCCGATCCCCACAGGGGCAATAACCGGAATAAAATTCCCCTCTTTCAGCGTATTGACGACTTCAGGGTTGATCGACTCGACCTCTCCGACCATACCGATATCGATGATCTCGGACGTTCCGGTCTCAGGAGAAACCTTTTTGATGTTCAGTTTCTTCGCCTTGATAAAGCGGCCGTCCTTGCCGGTAAGCCCCACGGCCCTTCCGCCGTGATGATTGATCAGCCCCACGATCTGCTTGTTGACGATGCCGCCGAGCACCATTTCCACGATATCCATGGTCTCGCTGTCGGTTATCCTCTGCCCTTCGATAAAATCGGGCTTCTTTCCCATTTTTTCCATGGTCTCGTTGATTTTCGGACCGCCTCCATGAACAACCACCGGATCAATTCCGATGTACTTCATCAAGATAATATCGAGGGCAAAAGACTTTTTCAAATCCTCGCTGATCATGGCAGCGCCGCCGTATTTGATGACAATGGTCTTACCGTAGAACCTCTTGATATAGGGAAAGGCTTCTGTCAGAATAGCTGCCTTTTCCACTGCTGTGTATTTTTCTTTTTCTTTTTTCATTTTATAAAATATACCTGCTTAGATCTTCATCTTTAATAATATCTTCGAGCTTTTCTCTCACATATTCAGCATTGATCTCGATCTCTTTTTCTTCCATATCAGGGGCATTGAATGATATCTCATCCAGAAGCTTCTCCATAATCGTATGAAGCCTCCTTGCCCCGATATTCTCTGTTCTCTCATTGACCAGGGCGGCCAGCTCCGCGATTTTTGAAATCGCATCCTCCTTAAATTTTATCGCGATCCCTTCTGTATCCAGAAGAGCAATATACTGCTTGATCAGGGCATTTTGCGGCTCGGTCAGTATCCGTATGAACTCCTCCTTCCCCAGAGAGTGGAGTTCGACCCTTATCGGAAACCGCCCCTGCATCTCCGGGATAAGGTCGGAAGGCTTCGATATATGGAAGGCGCCGGCCGCAATAAAAAAGACATGATCGGTTTTGACCATACCGTATTTCGTGTTGACCGTGCACCCCTCGATAATCGGCAGCAGATCTCTCTGCACACCTTCTCTCGAAACATCCGGGCACTGGGCCCCTTCTCTTCCCGTTATTTTATCAATTTCGTCCAAAAATACAATACCTGATTGTTCGACCCTGCTGATGGCCTCTTTGGTAACGGTGTCCATGTCGATCAGCTTTTGCGCCTCTTCCTGTCTTAAGATCTTCAGGGCCTCCGGAACCTTCTCCTTTCTCTTTTTTTTCTTCTTGGGCATCAGGCCGCCGAGCATGTCCTGGAAGTTAACATCCATATTCTCAAGACCGGAACCGGAAATGATCTCGATCATCGGCGTTGTCCTCTCCTGAACTTCTATGTCAACGAGCCGATCATCGAACTTTCCCTCCTTCAGGTATCCTCTGAACTTCTCCCGTGTGCTCTGATAGTGCTCCTGTCCTAAATCATTCAGCTTGGGCCCTTCTCCCGTATCTTTATAATGGGGCCGGGGAGACGGCAGCAGAAGGTCAAGCATCCTTTCCTCTGCAAGAAAAGAAGCCTTCTCTTGCACCTCTTTTGCTTTTTCGTCTTTTACCAGATTGATCGCCAGCTCGGTCAGGTCCCTGACAATCGATTCGACGTCACGTCCCACATAGCCCACCTCGGTAAACTTGGAAGCCTCGATCTTGAGAAAGGGCGAAGAGGTCAGTTTGGCCAGCCTTCTTGCGATCTCTGTCTTGCCGACGCCCGTGGGGCCTATCATAATAATATTCTTCGGCGCCACTTCATCGCGAAGCTCCGGCGTAAGCTGCTGCCTTCTCCAGCGGTTGCGAAGCGCAATGGCTGCTGCCCGTTTGGCATCTTTCTGACCGATAATATATTTATCCAGCTCTTCAACGATCTCTCTCGGTATCAATCTCTCCATGGATACAAAACCCTCTATAGTTCTTCAATTACAATGCGGTCATTTGTAAAAACGCATATGGAGGCGGCTATCTTCATCGCTTTTTCCGCAATCTCTTTTGCCTCCAGACCGGAATTTTCAGCAAGTGCCCTTGCCGCGGCCAGGGCATAAGGACCGCCTGACCCGATGCCGATGATACCGTCATCCGGTTCGATGATCTCCCCTGTTCCTGACAGGAGCAGGGTGTCTTCTTTATCCGCAACAACCAGAAGGGCCTCCAGCCTTCGAAGCAGCTTGTCCATTCTCCAGTCTTTGGCCATCTCCACGGCCGCCCGGTTCAGGTTGCCGTGATACTCCTCAAGTTTGCTTTCAAACCTGCTGAAAAGAGCAAAGGCATCGGCAGCCGCACCCGCAAACCCTGACAGAACCTTATCCTGATACATTCTCCTTACCTTTTTGGCCGAATGCTTCATCGCCGTATTGCCGAAACTCACCTGGCCGTCACCGGCCATCACCACCTTGCCCTTGTGCCTGACGCAGAGTATGGTGGTCGATCGAAATTTCAATTTCATTTTTTCCTCCTATCAATCAGGGCTTTTTCCTTGCCCGGGGATGAGCCTTGTCATAAACCTGCATCAACCGGTCCGTGGTCAAATGGGTGTATTGCTGAGTTGTCGACAGCGAGCTATGTCCCAGAAACTCCTGTATGGTCCTCAAATCCGCCCCCGCATCCAGAAGATGCGTGGCAAAGGAATGCCTGAGTCCGTGAGGGGTTATCTTCTTATGAATACCTTTTATCTTTAAGTGCTTTGTAACGATATCCCTGACCCCGCGTGTTGTTATCCGGTTTCCCCTGTAATTGACAAACAGGGCTTCATGAGGCTCCCCCTTTATCAGACTCTTTCTTATGTCAATATAATCGTTAAGGGACTGCAGCGCTCTTTTCCCTATCGGCACGATCCTCTCTTTCCTTCTCTTTCCCAGAACCTTGACAAACCCATCTGCAAAGTTAATATCCAGGATGTCGAGACCGACCAGTTCGCTGATTCTGATTCCCGAGGCATAAAAGAGTTCGAGTATCGCTTTATCCCTTACAACAAGAACCTTTTCGCTTCCGGGAATTTCCAGCAATTTAAACATATCGTCGACCGAAAGAAAAGAGGGAATTCTCTTCTCCTGCTTCGGGGTGGAAACCAGCTTGGGATAGTTCTTTTCAGCATACCCCTCCCGCATGAGAAATTTATAAAAGGTCCTCAGCGTTGACAGCTTTCTCGCGGCTGTCTTGCCCGTATTTTCTTTTTCATAAAGCCATCCCATATAAGAACGGATGACAACATTATCGACTTTCTTGATATCGACCTCTCCATCCTTGTCCTCTGGAAAAGAGGTGTCTTTTAAAAATTTCTGAAACTGTTCCAGGTCGCTTATGTAATGCCTCAGCGTATGCACAGAAACATTTCTTTCAATAATCAGATATTTTTTGAATTTTTCTATATAATAACGCATTATTTCCACCGGCTTTCAGTAAAGCCTTTATTTTATTATACTCCATTCTTGCATATCTTTCATAGCTCTTTCAACGATTAACCCCTTTTTTTCTTTCTTGGGAACCTTTTTGCCGTCGATTTTCGGAAAGAGGCCGAAGTGGATATTCGAAGGCTGAAACCGTAACGGCTCTGTTTCTGTAATATATTTGATAAGGGAACCAAGAGCTGTTGTTTCGGGAGGTAACAGCATATTTTCACCATGTAATAATCGCAGCGCATTGATCCCTGCGAGCAGCCCCATGGCGGTCGACTCGATATACCCCTCCACCCCGGTCAGCTGCCCCGCCAGAAAGAGCCGGGGCCTATCTCGAAACTGCAGATAGGAATTGAGAACAAGCGGTGAATTGATGTAGGTGTTCCTGTGCATGCTTCCGCAGCGCAAAAACTCTGCTTTTTCAAGCCCGGGTATCATTCTGAAAATCCTTTTTTGCTCGGGATAGCTGAGCCGGGTCTGAAACCCCACCATATTATAGGCACTGCCCTCCCTGTCCTCTTTTCTCAGCTGAACAACGGCATAAGGCCTTAATCCATCTTTATCCTTCAGCCCTACAGGCTTCAAAGGGCCGAAAGCCAGTGTCATCTCCCCCCGCCTTGCCAGCTCCTCCACGGGAAGGCACCCCTCAAAGAACATCCCCTTTTCAAAATCTTTCAGGGGGACAGGCTCACTTTTTACGATCTCCTTACAGAAATCAAAATACTCCTCCCTGGTAAGGGGGCAGTTGAGATAGTCTTTGTCTCCCTTGTCATACCGTGAAGCGAAAAAGGCCTTTTCATGATTGACGGAATCCCCGTCGATAATGGGAGAGATCGCATCATAAAAGAAGAGGGATTCCTGCCCGACAAGCCCTTTGATTGTTTCGTGTAAATCATGGGAGGTGATCGGCCCGGAGGCAACAATCGAAACCGCATCCTTTGGTATTTCCTTTATCTCTTCTCTGATTACAGAAATGTTCTGATGGTTCTCAATAGCAAAAGTGATTTTCTTTGAAAAGGCATCTCTGTCCACTGCCAGGGCAGACCCCGCAGGGACTCTGGTCTCATCGGCTGTCTTGAGAATCAGCGAATCGAGCATCCTCATCTCCTCTTTCAGGAGACCGGGGGCATTTGTCTTTGAATCTGATTTCAGGGAATTGCTGCAGAGAAGCTCCGCGAGGTAGGGGGTCTTGTGGGCCGGGCTCATCTTCTTCGGTCTCATCTCATAGAGTTTGACTTTTCCGCCTCTTTCAGCAATCTGCCAGGATGCCTCACAGCCGGAAAGCCCGCCGCCGATGACAATAATGTCATCCATTTTTATTCTTTCTCCTCTCCCTCCTTTTGATAGTTGCATCCTTTTTGAGAACAGGCGAGAAAGTTCTTCTGTTCCTTTCTGTTCCACTTTTCGATAAGATAGGGATGACCGCAGTCAGGACAGCTCGTCGGAACCGGTTTTTGCCAGAGTGCAAAGGTACATTCCGGATATTTGCTGCATCCGTAAAACAGCTTTCCCCTTTTGGTCCTTTTTTCGATCAGTTCCCCGTCGCAGCTCTCCTCAGGACAGGAGACCCCGCTGCTCACAATAATCGATTTGGTATGTTTGCACTCTTTGCAGGAGAGATACTTGCCGAATCGCCCTTTTTTGATAACCATGGAGGCGTTGCACTTCTCACACAACTCGTCGCTTGTTTCCTCAGGCTCCTGTTCATCTGCGCCATCTTCTTTTATCTGACGGGTATGCCTGCATTCGGGGAATTTTTCGCACGCATAGAATTTACCGAATCGTCCCCATTTGATGACCATTTTACTCTCTATTTCCTTTGCTTTGCACTCCTCGCAGGCAATATCTGTCTTCTCAACCTCTTTTTTCAGATTCTTCATGTTCTTTTCCGCCTTATTAAGGCTTTCGGCAAAGGGGATATAAAATTCTTTGAGAGTCTCGACCCATCCCTTGACTCCCCTTTCGACCTTATCGAGCTGGTCCTCCATCGAAGCGGTGAACGTGACATCCATCTCTTTGGGAAAGTTTTCGACAAGCAGATCGAGAACCGTCATCCCGAGTTCGGTCGGAAAAAACCGCTTCTTCTCCTCGCTGACATACCCCCTCTCCCTGATACTGTTCAGTATCATGGCATAGGTGCTCGGCCTGCCGATCCCCTTTTCTTCGAGTTCCTTCACAAGGGTTGCCTCTGTAAACCGGGGCGGCGGCTGGGTAAAATGCTGGCCCGGAACAATCTCGATGCGCTCTAGTTTTTCCCCTTTCTTCAGCACCGGCAGAATCGTATCCTCCTCATTTCCGCCGTTCTTCTTCTGGTTGTCGTCCTTCCCCTCTTCATAGACAATGGTATAGCCCTTGAACAGAACAACAGAGCCGCTGGCCAGCAAAAGATACTGGTCTGCTTTTATCGATACCCGGGTCTGGTCAAGAATTGCCGGGCCCATCTGGCTTGCCAGGAACCGTTTCCATATCAGCGTGTAGAGAGAGAACTGGTCTTTGCTCAGATAGGATTTGATCTCCTCGGGCGGAGAGAGCGGCAGGCTGGGACGAATGGCCTCATGGGCCTCCTGGGCGCCCTTTCTGCTTTTGTAAACAGGGGGTTTTTCGGGCAGGTATTCTTTTCCGTATCTCTTTTCGATCAGGCTCCTCGCTCCGCTTTTTGCCTCATTGGCAATCCTGTTCGAATCGGTACGCATATAGGTGATGAGGCCGACGGCTCCCCGGTCTCCAAGGTCAATGCCTTCATAAAGCTGCTGCGCAATCATCATGGTCTTTCTGACCGAAAAACCGAGCCTGCGTGAAGCCTCCTGCTGCAGGGTGCTGGTAATAAAGGGAGGAACCGGCCTCTTCTGCCGTTTCTTTTTTTCGACATCGTCAACAACAAACTCTTTTCCTTTTAAATCCCGGACAATTTTGTCAGCCTGTTCATTGTTTTTGACCTCCGCCTTTTTATCGTCGATTCTACTCAGTCTTGCTTCAAAATCCGGGGGGCTGCTTCCCCTGAGTTGTGCGGCGATTGTCCAGTACTCCTCGGAGACAAACGCTGTGATCTCTTTTTCTCTTTCGCAGATGAGGCGGAGAGCCACCGACTGAACCCTTCCGGCACTTAAGCCCCTGATAAGCTTGTTCCAGAGAAGAGGGCTGATCTTGTATCCGACAAGCCTGTCCAGAACCCTTCTTGCCTGCTGGGCATCTACCTTATCCTTGTCAATCCTGACCGGGTTTTTGATGGCTTCGGCAACCGACTTGGGGGTGAACTCGTTGATCATGACCCTGTAGACGCTCTCTTTGTCGACCCCCTTCAGCTCATTGAAAATATGCCAGGCAATCGCTTCTCCTTCCCTGTCCGGGTCCGGGGCCAGATAGATCTTATCCGCTTTTTTAGCGGCATCCCTCAGCTCTTTCAGGAGGGTTCCCTTGCCCCTGATCGTGATAAACTCCGGCTCAAAATCTTTATCGACATCGACGCCGAGTTTGTTCTTGGGAAGGTTTTTAATATGCCCTACGGAAGCCTTGATCTGAAATTTACTGCCCAGATACTTTTTCAGGGTTCTGGCTTTGGTCGGGGATTCAACAATTAAAAGAGATTTTGCCATCTTTCAACTCAATTGATCAAATATTTGTTTTTCTGCTGAAACTGCTCCAAAACCCCATCCTTGGAATAGGTATAGGACTGTTTGAAAAGGACGAGAGACGCGACAATCATAATATCATCCAGCTCCACTTCATCATCGACAAGCAAAAAGGCTTTATCGATGATTTCCTCCCGAAGCTGGTCATCAATAATCCCGAGTTCCCTGAGCTTAATCAAAAAACCCCAAGCCTTGACGGAAAACCTCACCCTTTCTTCTTCGTTCAATACCCTGAAAGTTTCCGGCCTGTCATAAACCTTTGTCATTCTCACATCCTGATAAAGATTGAGGGCATAATTCCTGATCCATGCAAAGGCATCGATAATCTCATCGGGATTGTATCCTTCGGATATCAACGATTCGACAATGTTATTCTTTTCCAGATCACTTTCTTCCAGAATCCGATCGACGATCAGGTGAACAATCCCTATCATCCTTTCTTTCAACGCGTATCTCCTTTTATCTCTCCCTGTAGAAAATCTTGCCGGAATACTGTTTGACAAGCCCCAAAAGCTCGAGTTTCGCTAAAATGCTGACGGTTTTACTGGGAGGGACCTCGCTTCCCTGAATAATGCTGTCAATATGGTCTCCCTCTTTTGAAACCAGAGAAAAAATCTCTTCTTCCTCTTTTGTGAACCGCGCTCCTGCTGAAGAAACCTCGCTGCTTTCTTCTTTTTTCGTGTCATCATGCCTCTTTTCGGAAAGAGAATCGATAAGGGGCTTCAGCTCTTCGATAATGTCATCAACACCTTCCACCAGCTTGGCACCCAGCTTTAAAAGATTATTGGTGCCCCTGCTCTTATCCGAAGCGATACTGCCCGGAACGGCAAAAACCTCTCTCCCCTGCTCCAGGGCCAGCCGTGCCGTTATCAATGAGCCGCTTTTTGAAGCGGCTTCGACAACCACCGTGCCAAGGGAAAGGCCGCTGATAATCCTGTTCCTCACAGGAAAGTTCTGCTTTTCCGGCCTCGTTCCCATGGGGAACTCTGAAATAATCGCTCCGTTATCGATAATCTTCTCCATAATCTCCCTGTTTTCAGGGGGATAGACCACATCAAGGCCTGACCCGAATACGGCGATCGATCTTCCGCCTACTGACAGGGCTCCTTCATGGGAAAAGGTATCGATCCCTCTTGCCATACCGCTCACCACGGTAACGCCCAGAGCGCCAAGCTCAAAAGCCAGTCTCTCCGCTGTAAGCTTTCCGTATCGTGTAGGATGCCTTGTTCCGACAATCGCTACAGAATGCTCATCCTCTTTTTTTATCTGCCCTTTGACATAGAGAAGGGAGGGGGGATCAAAAATCTCTCTGAGCTGATCCGGATACTCTTTATCTTCTAATGTCAGCAGGTTAACATTGTTTTCCCTGATTAATGCCCGCTCCCTGTCAAGCTCTCTGTCCCTATCAAAAGATTTTATCGCTGAAGCGGCTTCTTTTTTTATCCCCTGCACCGATTCCAGGTCGCTTAGTGATGCATTAAATACCTCTTCAGGTCTCCCGAATTCGTCAATTAACCTCTTGAATGAGATCCTGCCAACACCGGGAACAAGGGAGAGGGCCAGCCACCATAAACGCTCTTCCATGACAGAACCTTAAGGGTTTTTTTATAAGTTGTTGAATTAATTAATTTAGACACTATCGTCTTTTCTGAGCAAGGTCACTATTATACATCGACCTTAAAGTGTGTCAAGTTTTATAGTTTGAAAAAATATTTTCCAGGGACAAAAGTTTGTCTCTTACGGCCTGTTCTTTTCTTCCCTCAAATCCGCTTTGATCTTTCTTATTGATACGATTTCGCCGTCAATCTTTTCCGACCGTATCAATTCCAAAACGGTCTCTTCTGGCTTTACATTATCGGACTCTCTCATCTTGAGGACCAGCTCCAGCTTCATCATATCCTGCCTCGCATTGACCGCTTTCAAACCGGTGATAAGCGGCCTGATATCAATCCTTTTTACCTCCCTCTCCTTTTTTCTTTCGATCACAATCTCATTATTCGATAAAAATGAGTCGATCATCCGCTGGAAACGGCCGACAGCACTTTTTTTGTCTTCAGGAGCATTGACTTTCATGAATATCCTGTAAACCATACGTTCCGTTATCAGGGAGATGCTCTGAGATTTAAGAGGGATGTTCTCGGCAAAAACTATTTTCAACCCATCCGGCAATTCCCGGTTCATCCTGCTTGCAAACTCCTCCGGTTCCATGCACAAAGAAAGCTCGACATCAAGGAGTTCGGAGTAACTCTCGACCCCGATCGGCAGGGCCATTCCAAAAGAAAGCTTCGGCCTCGGATGAAATCCCCTTGTATAAGACAGGGGAATATCCGCCCTTCTCAGTGCCCTGTTAAAAACCGATATCAGCTCCAGATGGGATAAAAACCGCATATCCTTCATCTTCCTGTACGTTAGCCTTATCTTCTGCAGCGAAATCTCGCTCCTATCCTTTGCTGCCGGCTGTTGTGAGAAAAAAGTTTCTTTTATCCTCTCCTGGTTTTTCTCCTGTTCTTCATCCCTTTTCTTTTCAATCGGCAGAGGTTCTTCCGGGCAGCTTATCGACTCCAGATAACCTTTTTTTAAATGCTCCTTACTGATTCCCACATCCAGGTGATCCCACGGAAGCACCCTGTCCAGACCGATTGTTCTGTTGGCATAAAAGGCAGGATCAATCCCCGATTCGGTCAATGCCTCTATCCACTTCTGATACTGGAAGTGTTCGGTCCAGGCATCGAGTTTGCAGCCTTTGTCCAGGGCTTTTACAAGAACCTCTCCGAGCCTTCTGTCTCCTCTTGAAAAGACCGCCTCCAAAAAGCTCATTTCTACAGCATGATCCTTAAAAGAAAATCTCCGGTCCCTTAAACCCTTTCTTAAATAGCCGAGCTTCTCCTTTAACAGGCCTGTCTCGTGCTGGGGAAACCACTGAAAAGGCGTGTGAGGTTTCGGAACAAAAGAGGCGATGCTGACATTGATATTTTTTACACGCGCCTTCTTTTTCTTGATTGTTCTCAGGATTTCATGGCAGAGTCTGATAATCCCTTTTAGGTCCTCCTCTGTTTCTGTTGGAAGGCCGATCATAAAGTAGAGTTTGAAAGAATTCCATCCCGCCCCGATTATTTTTTCAATATCTTTTACTATTCTTTCTTCGGTCACATCTTTTCTGATAACCCTTCTCAAACGCTCTGTACCGGCCTCCGGAACAAGGGTGAAACCGGTTTTCCTGACCCTTTGAATATCCTTGATGATCTCGCTGTCCAGGAATCCGACCATGATCGAGGGCAGGGAGAGGGCAATATTCTTCGTGGCCAAACTATTCATCAGGTGGCGGACAATTAACAGCAGGTTTCGATAATCGCATATATTCAGAGAGGTAAGGGAAATCTCTTCATAGCCGGTGTTCTTAAGATTTTCCTCGACCAGGCGGAAAACATTTTCGATATTTCTTTCCCTGTACGGGCATTGAACCCGGCTGGCCTGGCAGAACTTGCAACTCCTGAAACATCCTCTGGCCACCTCTATACTCACCCTGTCATGAACAATCTTTGTATACGGCACAATCGGAGCAACAGGGTATTCGGCCGAATCGAGAGCTTTGATAACCCTCTTATTGACTTTCGTATATCCTTCCCTTTGCGGAACGATCCGTTCAATCTCATTGTCACGGTAGGTTGTTTCGAAAAGAGACGGAACATAGATGCCCTCTTTTCTGGATAATTCACAAAGGAGCTCATCCTTGGTTCCGTTACCCTCCCGCCATTCCTGATAGACATCGACGATTTCGACTGCCGCCTCTTCACCGTCTCCGAGCACAAAGGCATCGATAAAATCAGCAAGGGGTTCCGGATTGGAAACAGAGGAGCCTCCGGCAATGATAAGCGGCCAATCCTTATCCCTTTCTTTTGTTCTCAGAGGGATGCTGCCGAGCCTGAGAACATGAAGAACATTGACAAAGGAAAGTTCATACTCAACACTGAATCCCACAATATGAAACCGGTTGAGCGGAAGGTTCGATTCCTGGCTCGATAAATCAAGTCCCTTTTTCTGAAGGAGCTGTTCATAATCGGTTTCGGGAACAAAAAACCTTTCTGCGGCAACATCAGGTCTTTTATTCAGAAGATGATAAAGGATTCTCAGCCCGAGATGAGACATTCCGATTTCATAAAGATCCGGAAAGACCAGAGCGAATCTCGTCCTGACCGCATTTAAATCCTTATGAATGGAGTTGACCTCATTGCCCAGATATCTCGAAGGCCTTTTGACATAGGGAAGGATTTGTTTATAATCGTTCATCAAATTATTAATAAATCACTTTTTATGCTGCGTCAAGAAATCATTACCAAATAATTCAAACGGGTTTTTTGTTCTGCAGTCACAGCAGAACAAAAAGATTAACAATGCCTCTCGATCGGAAGCAATGCGTAAACGATCTCGTCTTAATCTTTGGCCCAAAAGGTAATCAGCAGAACCGGGTTAGCCAGGCTATCACGGCTCAATCTGACGCAATTTAATATTTAAATCTCCTCATCCTGATATTCAGCAAAAGCCCCACGGCAATCATCGTAGTAATGACTGAAGAGCCGCCGTAGCTCATCAGCGGCAAAGGAAGCCCCACAATGGGAATAATTCCGAGTGTCATGCCTATATTCATAACGATATAAAGACCCAGCATCCCGATAATACCGACAGCCATAAGGTATCCGAAATCATCTTTTGACCGGTAGGCGATGTCTATCGCTTTTATCAGAAAGAGCAGGTAGAGAACGATCAGGGCCGTCGCTCCGAGAAAACCGAGTTCTTCAGACAGAACCGAAAAGATAAAATCGGTATGTTTCGCCGGAAGAAAATTAAGCCGGCTCTGTGTCCCGGCAAAAAGACCCTTTCCAGAGAACCCGCCGGACCCGACGGCAATCATCGACTGAAGGCTGTGGTATCCCGCCCCCAAAGGATCGGCACCGGGATCGAGCAGGGTTATCAGTCTCTTCTTTTGATAATCCTTAAGAAAAAGCCACATTGTGGGAAGCAGCAGGATACCGGTAATCATAAGCGTGATGAAGGACCTAAATTCAATGCCGATAACAAAAATCATCGCAAAGAGAACAAAGAAAAACATAAAAGCCGTTCCCAGGTCAGGCTGTCTGGCTACCAGGACGAACGGGATGGAGACAATAGCAAAAGGGATAATTAGATCTTTAAGGTTTAACGGGCCTGTTTTTTTTCGGCCGGAAAAATACTTTGCCAGAGTCATGATAAGGACGATTTTCATCAATTCCGACGGCTGAAAAGTAAGCGGTCCGAGAACAACCCACCGCTGTGTCCCCGCAACAAGCTTTCCAAAAACCAGAAGGTAAACCAGAAAAAAAATCATCATGAAGTACAAAACATAGACATATTTTTCAAGGGAATTATAATCGGTGAGAATAACAACGAAAAGAACAGCGAGACCGATAATCATCCAGTAAATCTGTTTGATATGAAGCCGGCTCAAATGACTCTCTGAGCGGCCGTAAATTGCACTGTAAATAGTCAATATTCCCACAGCACCGATTATTATCGTTAAAAGGAACAGGCCCCAGTCAAAATTTGAAATAAGCCTTCTATCAAACATAAAACACCTTCTTTATCTGAAAAGGTTTCTCGTATTCTTTATGAAGCTTTTTTCAGTTTAAAATACTCTTCAATGAGGGCTTTTGCAATCGGAGCATAATACGAGCCGTGCTTCCCGCCGTGCTCACCGAGGACCACAACGACCAGTTCCGGGTCTTCAAAGGGTGCAAAGCAGACGAACCAGCCGTGGTCTTTAAATTTCCGGGGAAGCTTTTCCTGGTAATCTTTAGGCTCCTCCTCATTTTCTTTTTTTCTGATCACCTGAACAGTCCCTGTCTTCCCCGCAACAAGAATATCCTTTATCCTTGCCCGTCTTCCGGTCCCCCTGTTACCATTCACCACCCCTAGCAGGGCTTTTCTGATAATTTCGAGTGTTTCCGGCCTGGCAGGAAGCTTGCCAATGATCTCCGGCTGACTTTGATATAAAACACTGCCGCCCGGCGATTCGATCTGCTTTACGATTCTCGGTCTGTAGCGGATCCCTCCATTGGCAACCGAACTCACCAGATTGGCTATCTGTATCGGTGTTACAAGATTATATCCCTGCCCGATGGCCGCTGAAACGGTCTCCCCCGGATACCAGGGTTCTTTTCTTGCCCTCTTTTTCCATCGGGTGGATGGAACGATCCCCGCCTTTTCATTTTTCAGGTCAATCCCTGTCGGCTTTCCGAGACCGAAGCCCCTTGCATATCTGGCCAGAACGTCTATCCCGAGCTGAACGCCCACCTGATAAAAATATGTATCACACGACTCAACAATGGCTTTGTGGAGATTAACCGTGCCGTGACCTCCTTTTTTCCAGTCCCTGTATACCCTTCTCCCGAAGACATAGTATCCTTTATCAAAGATACTTGTATTCGGTGTGATGACTCCCTCTTCCAGGGCAGCCACAGCTGTCACAATCTTGTAGACAGAACCGGGAGGATACTGCCCCTGAATCGTCCGGTTCTGCAAAGGATGGGTCTCATTTTTGATAAGGCTCTGCCAGTCCTCCCTTGTAATTCCTTTTGCAAAGAGATTGGGATCGAACGACGGCTTGCTGACCATGGTCAGAATCTCACCGTTCTTCGGGTTCATGACAACAATACTCCCCTCCTTATCGGCAAAGAGTTTTTCCGCAAGCTCCTGAAGCCTCAGGTCAATCGTCAGGATGAGATGGTTTCCGGGTGTAAAATCCTCTTCTATGAGAAGCTTCAGTTCTCTGCCATAAGCGTCAACCTCTACCTGTTTTTTTCCGTTCTCTCCTTTCAGCTGGGTCTCGTATATCTTTTCCATACCGAACTGCCCGATAAGATCACCAAGCTGATAGCTGTTTTTTGTTCTTCTCGATCTCCTGAGACCCCTTTCGTCAATCTCTCCCAGGTAGCCGATAAGATGGGCGGCCATATCTTTATATTTATAACTTCTCATCGGTTCGATTCCCAGATCGAGCCAGGGCACTTCAAACCTCTGCTCCACAATAAACGCCATCGCGTCCCTGTCAATATCCCTTTTGATAATCATCGATTTAAAGGGTGAAGCAGATTTAACTTTTTTAAGGACCTCTTCCCTTTTCAGGGGTATCTTCTGGTTCAGTCTATCGAGAATTTTTTGAAAATCTTTTCCTTTGACGTCCTCCGGAACAAACGAAAGGTTAAACGAGGGACGGTTATCGACAATAACCCTTTTATCTCTATCGAGGATTCTGCCTCTATGAGCTTTGATCGACATGATCCTTATCCGGTTGTTTTCAGAAAGCTCAATGAATTTTTCGCCCTTAAGAATCTGCAGATACCAGATACGTATCCACAGCACAGAAAAGAGAAAAGCGATAAGCAGTGTCAATAAAAGCGTCTTTCTCTTTCTGTCGTTTATTCCTCTAGTTTTTCTTCTTTCTATAACCATAGCCTCTTAGAGAGTCCCTTCTTAAACCTTTACTAAAGATACTATCAAAAAAAGCCATTAAAAAAACACCAACAACAGAGCAGTAAACCGCTCTGCCGAGAACAATTCCCGAAAACATTACGAAGATGGCTTCCTGGTGAAATAAGACCTTAAAAATCCCGAGACAGAGCAAACCTTCCAGAACAGCAGAAAAGAATATGATGGTTATTCGCGATAAGACATTATCGATCACGATATTATTTCGCAACCCCCCTACTAAAAAGGCAATCACCCCTTTTGTAAAGAAATTCAAACCAAGGATACCGCCTGACAGAATATCCTGCAATAAACCGAGACCGGCGCCAATCAAAACCCCTCTGTCCTCTTCGCTGGTAATAGCAAAATAGAGAACAACAATAAGAACCAGGTCCGGCTGGATGCCGTATAAAGATATCTTATGCAAAAATGTTGTTTGCCCAAGAAAGATGAACGAAATGATAAAGAAAAAAGCCGCCTTAATCATTAATACTCTCTACTTTTTTGAAATGATAAAAACCTCTTCTAACTTTGTAAAATCGCTGTTGGGAGAGATCTCCGCTTCCTGGAAGAGACTCTGCTTCTTCCTTTTTACCTTCGTAACCGTTCCGATAACAAGCCCCTTGGGATAGACACCCCCCATGCCGGATGATATAACAACGTCACCGATCTGGATATCGGCCTTAAGAGGAATAAATCTCATCTGGAGAATATTGCTGTTATTGCCTATCACAACCCCTCTATCCCTGGTTCTCTGCACCATCGCATCAACAGCGTTTCTGAAATCTGTTAAAAGAAGAACCTTAGAATTGTTTTTGCCGGCCTCAATCGTTCTTCCGACCAGACCGTCAGCCGTCATTGCCGTCATCCCTTTTTCAATAGCGCTTTCAGTCCCTTTGTTTATGACGATCGTTTTAAACCAGCTGTTAAAATCATTGCCGACCACCTCGGCCAGAATCATTTTCGCAGAAATCTCTTTTCTGAATTTTAACTGCTTTAGCAGGCGGTTATACTGGTTCTCTATTTCCAAAAGCCTTTCTCGTTCAATCCTAAGCCGTTCAATCTCCTCCTTTAAAAGAATATTTTCTTCTTTGACATTGATCACAAAGATATAGTTCGCTCCGAGCTGTTTGACCGAACGAACCGACCGGGTAAAAAAGGATTGTACAGGTGAAAAAACCGAGTTGATGACTGAATCGAGAAAAAAGATATCTCTTTTACCCTTGACATGCAGTGTTGTCAAAAGGAGAGAGCAGAAAACAAGAAAAAAAACGAGGATTGATCTTTTCCATTTACTTGATATTTTCTTCATTACCCAGATTCAATTTATTAGCTTCAGGGATTAGCAGGGGATTAAACTACAGGGAAAGCTTTTTCAGTAAATCGATTTCATCCAGGCATTTGCCCGTTCCCAGAACAATTGCAGTCAACGGATCCTCTGCCAGCGTTATGGGAAGACCTATCTCCTCCTTCAGGATCACATCCAAGCCTCGAAGCAGTGCACCGCCTCCGGCCAGAACGATACCCTTGTCGACAATGTCGGATGCCAGCTCCGGGGGTGTCTTTTCAAGCGTGTCCTTCACAGTTTCGACTATCGTTGAAATCGGTTCAGCAAGAGCGGTCCTGATCTCCTCATCGGTAATATGAAAGGTTTTCGGAATACCGTCAACAAGATCTCTTCCCCTGACATCCATGGTCAATTTTTCCTCAAGAGGATAGGCCGAACCGATCTTAATCTTGATATCTTCCGCTGTCCGTTCTCCTATCAGGAGGTTGTATTTCCTCTTTATATAGTTTGAGATACACTCATCCATAAAATCTCCGCCAACCCTTACAGACTTGCTGTAGACAATGCCCGAAAGGGATATAACGGCTATCTCTGTGGTCCCTCCGCCGACATCCAGTATCATATTTCCGTACGGCTCGTGGATGGGAAGCCCCACCCCTATGGCCGCTGCCATCGGCTCCTCAATAAGGTAAACTTCTCTCGCACCGGCGGACTCGGCAGAATCTCTTACCGCTCTTATCTCCACCTGAGTGATCCCCGTGGGAACGCAGATGATAATCCTGGGCCGAACCAGTGTCTTTCTGTTATGGATCTTTGTTATAAAATAGCGAAGCATCGCTTCCGTAACTTCGAAATTTGCAATAACCCCGTCCTTCATCGGCCGGATAGCCACAATGTTTCCGGGGGTTCTTCCCAGCATATCCTTCGCCTCTGTTCCAACGGCCAGAATCCGCTTGGTATCCTTTTCAATGGCCACAACAGAGGGTTCGCTGAGCACGATACCCTTTCCGTTCAGGTAAACAAGTGTGTTCGCTGTTCCAAGGTCGATTGCCATATCATTCGAAAACAGCCCTAAAAAGGCGTTCAATACCATATCACTCGATCTCCTTTATTAAATATTGACAATCTTTTGAATGGCTTCTGGGAAAAATACCATTAATGCATTGAAATAGCAATAGAAATTTAAAAAAAACTTGCATGAAAATTCATAATGGTATATGTATATCAAAATCGATAGGAGGTTAACAATGCTCAGGACATTCAGAAATCATATTGAAAGCTGGTTACTCAAAGGCGTTCTTATCATGGTCGCCATAACATTTATCGGGTTCTACGGCTACAATACTCTCGATAAAACGAAAAGGGAGTATGAGGTCGTTATCGAAGTGTACGGAAAGCCGATCACATACGGCGAGTTCCAAAATACCGTGAGAGAACAGACCGAATTTTATAAGAAAAATTTCAAGGACAGCCCGTTTGAAGAACTGACAAAGAATATCGACTTCAAAACCATGGCCCTGAATAACCTTATCAGAAAAAATCTCATGTTTCATCTGGCCAAGAAAGAAGGGCTTTATGTTACAGAGCAGGAACTGGCTGATTCCATCCATAATTTTCCTGTCTTTCTCACAAACGGACGTTTCGACGAGAGGAAGTATAAATTCCTTCTCAGCAGAAACCGGATTGCACCGAAAGACTTTGAATCCGCGGAAAAAAGCAGGGTTCTCATTAAAAAGATGGAAATTCTGATAAAAGATAATACCAAGCTATCGAAAAAAGAGATTCTCGATGCCTATAAAAGGGATCATGAAGAGATTAAGGTGGAGTACATTCTCCTCAAATCCATCTATTTCAAAAACAAAGTAGATATCTCGAGTAAGGAGCTTGAGGAATTCTTTGCAAAAAATAAAGACCAATTCCGTGAACCGGAAAAAAGAAAGATACAATACGTTCGTTTTGCCCCTGAAAGTTTCATGAAAACAATCACAATCGACAAGACAACCGTTGAGGAATACTACCTGGAACAAAAAGACCAATACGATGTCCCCAGGAGAATCAAAACCAGGCATATTCTTATCAAGGTCTCTCCTGACGCATCAAAGGAAGAAAAAGAAAAGGCAAGAATCAAAGCAGAAAAAATTATCAAAAGAATCAAAAACGGAAAACGCTTTCTGGCAATGGCAAAAAGATATTCCGAAGGCCCCTCTGCAAAGACCGGAGGAGACCTCGGATACTTCAGCAAAGGTGAAAGGATAGAGGAGTTTGAAAAAACCGCATTTGCTCTTGAGAAAGGAAAGATGAGTGAACCGGTGCTGACCCCGTTCGGCTATTTTATTATCAAAGTAGAAGACATAAAAGAAGCCCATATCAAAGAGCTCAAGGATGTTAAGAACGAAATCGAAACAAAGTTAAAAAACAAGGAGGCCGATTTCTTCGCTGAGGACAAGGCCAATGAGGTCTGGGATGAACTTTACAAAACGGGCATCAGCTTCGAAGAGATGGCAAAGAAATACTCACTCGATGCGAAAACCACCGGCTACTTTCAGAAAGACGGAGAACAAAAAGAATTGAAAGAGATCGAGAACAGTAAAGACTTTGTCGAAGCCTCTTTTTTCCTCGAACTGAACGATATCAGCAATATCTTAAGACTCAAAGACGGCTATTACATACTCAGGCTTGCAGATAAAAAGGAATCATACATTCCAAAGCTGGATGAAATAAAACCGGAAGTAGTCACTGTCCTGAAATCGAAAAAAATGAACGAAGCCGCCTTAAAAAAGGGAAAGGAAATCATAAAAGAGCTGAAAGCAAAGAAAGACCTGAAAATGATAGCAAGGGATTTAAGACTTAAGATCGAAACCACGGGATATTTTTCACGGACAAACGGTTTTCCTGATACGCCGGTCGATTTAAGCTCCTTAAACAGAATCTTCCGGTTGAAAAAAGACGAGAGCACTCTTGCAAAATCTGATAAAGGTTTCCACATCATAAGGCTCAGGGAAAAGAAAGACCTCGACATGGACAAATTTAAAAAGGTGAAAGACGATCTGGCTGAAAGATTACTTGCCGAAAAGAAAGAAATGGTTTTTAAAAGCTGGCTTCAGAGTAAGATTAAAACCGCTTATCAGCAGGGAGCCATTGTCGAGAAAAACAAAGAACTGCTCAATTAAGCCCTCCCCTGCTTCCTAATCCAGAGAAACGATCTTCTGGAACCTCTTCTCCTTCCTTACGGAATCAAAAAAGGATTCCTCCAGTACCAGTTTATCAAACTGTGCGTTCCGATAAAGTTTGGCCTTTTCGAGCCACGCGTAACACTCTTCTTTATTCCCCTGCGTGAAATGGATCATGGCGATGTTCAGGTAGCCTTCGACCATCTCCTCTCTCATCTCGATCGCCTTTTTAAAATAAGAAATGGCCTCATCGTATTTTTCCTTATGATAATAACAGACGCCGAGATTGAGATAGGCTGTTTCCTTATATGAATATCCCCTGGAAAACGTGGCAAACTTCTGCCATTTCAAAAGATCGGGATTGTAGTTCACCTCGCTGATAAACTCTTTAAAAAGACTGATCGCCGTATCATAGTTTCTCCGTTTCATCTTTTTTACGGCCTCAAGGTAGGTCCCGAGCATTCTCCTGGCAAGACTTCCGATAGCGAGCATAGCAAGACCGATAACAACAAGAATTTCCTTTTGCACTCCCATATTGATCAAAACAAAGGTTATGATCACACCGATAGTTAACCAGAAAACCATCTTGTTCATTGCTTTCATCATAAAAACCTCTCCTCTAAAATAGATCGATAAATCTCTTCAGTATCCTTGCCGTGGCTCCCCATATCCTGTAATGATCGTATTGGTAGACATAGATATTCCTGATCATGCCGTCATGAAACCATTCCTCTTCTTTACAATTGCTCTTATCGAGAAAAAACGAAAAAGGGACCTCTATCAGTTCCTCGATCTCCTCTTTGCAGACAGCAAATTCACAGGGGTAGGGTATAAAACCGACAAAAGGGGTTACTTTAAATTTCGTCACAGTCTCCATGTCATCCAGCTCTCCGACAATATCAACATCCTTTCCCAAAAGACCTATTTCCTCGAAAACCTCTCTGAGAACCGTTTGTTCAAGGTCCCTGTCCGGCTCCTCCTTCATCCCTCCGGGAAACGATATCTGCCCTTTATGATGCTCGACCGTCTCTGTTCGTTTTGTGAAAAGGACATGGTGCTGGCCGTTTTTTTTAAAAAGCGGTATCAAAACCGCCGCCGGAACCAGGTCCTCACGCAAAATCATCCCCCGTATTCTTCCGGAAAGAACCTCTCTGGCCTTATTTTTCAAATCGTCCATGCTGTCATACTCCGCAAATTCTAAAACGCCCCCTTTATATTTCCGGATCATTTTCCCTTGTTTTTATCGATAGCACATTTCACCAGGGCTGTCAATTCCCATGACAAAACCCTTGACAAAAGAGAAAAAAACACGATATTTTAATGAACAGGAGAGAAAAGGAGCCATCATGCAACGATATTTTTATTATTGCACTGATAAGGTCATGGAAGCGGTCAACATCGGCAGTATGGAAATGCTGACCATGAAGCAAGATGAACTCTCTCCGGAATTCATTCTTCTGGGTCTTCTCCAGCAAGACGATTCCATGCTCATGAATATCTTCAAGGATATGGATCTGGATGCGGAAGATACCAAACAAAAACTGATCGATAAAATATACAGCCAGCTGAAGACCACACCGAAGTTCTCAGTAGAAGCCATCCCCACCCAGATAGTTCTCACCAAGGAAACAGAAAATCTCCTGGTAGCCGCCAAGGCCGAATCCGAGAAATGGGGAGATAAATTCATAGGAGTTGGAATACTATTCCTTGTCATGTTCGATAAGTCAACAGGAGCGGTAAGCCGCATTCTAAGGGAGCTGGGAATAACATACGATAAGGTTAATGAGAGCCTCTCCAGAATGAGGGGGGGCAGGATCATCGAGGATAAGCAGGCAGAGAGCAAATTCACTATTCTCCAGAAATTCACAACCGACCTGACCGCTATGGCGAGGATGGGAGAGCTCGACCCGGTGATCGGCAGGGAACAGGAGATAAAGCGGGTCATCCAGATACTTTCGCGCAGGAAAAAGAACAATCCCGTTCTCATCGGGGAACCGGGTGTCGGGAAAACGGTCATCGTCGAAGGCCTGGCCCAGCAGATAGCCGAGGCTGATGTTCCGGAAATCCTTGTTAATAAAAAGGTCCTTATTCTGGAGATGTCCGAGGTCGTGGCCGGCTCCAAGCTTAGGGGCGAGTTCGAAGAGAGGCTCAAAGCCATTAAGGACGAAGTGATTGCCGCCGCAGGGCAGATTATTCTTTTTATCGACGAGCTCCATACAGTCGTCGGTGCCGGCGCCGCAGAAGGGGGCATCGATGCTTCCAATATGCTCAAGTCAGCCCTGGCCAGAGGCCAGCTCCAGTGTATCGGCGCCACAACACTGGATGAATATAAAAAATATATGGAGAAGGACAAGGCCCTGGAAAGACGGTTCCAGACAGTTATGGTTAGCGAACCGTCTGTAGAAGAGACCTTTCAGATTCTTCAGGGGCTGAGAGAAAACTACGAAAACCATCACAAAATCAAATATCAAGACAAGGCTCTCCTGGCGGCTGCAAAACTTTCAGAGAGATACATTGCCGACAGATTCCTCCCTGATAAAGCCATTGACCTCGTCGATGAGGCCGGCTCTAAAAAGCATATCGATATGATCTATCTTCCCCCGGAGCTTCGAAAGATAAAAAAGGAAAAAGAAAAGCTCCTGCAGGAACAGAAGAATGCCTACGAAAAACAGGACTATGAACAGGCCGCCCAGTGCCAGCACAAATTCATTGCCCTTGAAAAGGACTTTCAATCAAAGATGGCCGAATGGAAAAAGGATATGAGGCCTCTGGAATCGACTGTCAACGAAGAGGACATTGCCAAAGTGGTCGAGCGGTGGGTCAATATTCCGGTAGCCAGAATGCTCGAAAGCGAAGCCGAAAAGCTGATGCAGATGGAAGCCAATATCCACAAGAGAATCGTGGGACAGGAAAACGCCATCAGGTCTGTAAGCGATGCCATAAGAAGGAACAGGGCAGGACTAAAAGAGAAGTCGAGACCGATCGGCTCTTTTATCTTTCTCGGGCCTACAGGCGTGGGAAAGACCGAGCTGGCCAAAGCCCTGGCAGAATTTCTTCTCGATGATGAAAACAAGCTGATACGCCTTGATATGTCGGAATATATGGAGAAACACGCCGTCTCCAGGATTATCGGCTCTCCCCCCGGATACGTCGGTTATGAAGAGGCCGGACAGCTCACAGAAAAAATCAGAAGAAATCCCTATTCTATCATCCTTTTAGACGAACTGGAAAAGGCTCATCCCGATGTTTTCAACATCCTGCTTCAGATCCTGGATGACGGACGTCTCACCGACTCCCACGGCCGCACTGTAAGCTTTAAAAATACCGTGGTTATCGGTACATCGAACATCGGAAGCGAGTCGATAACCAAAGAGAGTTCCGGGATAGGATTTGGCAGAGATACCAGCGACAAGCGCTACGAAACAATCAAAAAAGAGGTGATGAGTGCGATAAAAAAAGTTTTCAAACCGGAATTCCTCAACAGGGTTGACGATCTTATCGTCTTTCATCAGCTTGACGAAGAACATATAAGAAAAATCGTCGACATCCTTATCAATAATCTCAAAGAGCGAATCAAAGAAGACGGCCTTGAGATTATCGTTACAGATGAGGTGAAAGAAAAGCTCGCTGTCGAGGGTTATGACCCGTTTTACGGCGCCCGCCCCTTGAAAAGAACCACCGAACGGCTTATTGAAAATCCTCTCGCTCAGAAGCTGATATCAAGAGAATTTGAACAGGATGACCTGATAAAAATCGCTATGAAAGACGGCGAGATTGCATTCCAAAAGAAAGGTTCAAAGCCTAAAGCTTCTTAAGTTAAGAAGAATGTTCTTATATCCTTTTCGTATAATTCGTCTTCTCAACGTTTATTTGAAACCCAGTTCCAGAGTCTTTTAAGATCTTGACCTCTCCGTTGAGCTGATGGGCCAACATTGCGGTTATGTGCAACCCCATGTTCCCGGAAGTTTTGATATCAAAATCCTCTTTCAGGCCTTTACCGTTATCACAAATCCTCACCGTTATCCTGTTCCCGTTCCCGTTATGAAAACTGATATTGATCTCACCCTCTTCAGTATCCTGGAAGCCGTGTTTTAAAGAATTCGTAACCAGTTCATTGACAATAAGCCCCAGAGGAATGGCCGTTTCTATATCAAGGGACACTCTTTCAATATCCATTTTTAAGGCGATCTTCTTCTGGTCGTGATTACAATAATCTAACAGGGTCTGCAACAGGGTCTCTAAATATTCTCTGGAATCGATACTGTTTAAATCTTTCGTTTGATAGAGCATATCGTGAACAAGCGCCATGCTTTTAATCCTGTTATTAAAGTTTTCAAGGATCTGGAGAACCTTTTTGTCCCCAGTAAAAAGCGACTGGAGAGTCAACATGCTGGAGATGATCTGCATACTGTTCTTAACCCTGTGGTGGATCTCCTTAAGGAGACGTTCTTTCTGTTCAAGGGACTGTTTCAATTCCCCCTCGCTCTGCTTGCGCCACTTTAATTCTTCACCCAGCTCTCTTTTGGCTTTTTCAAGTTCGATTGTTCTTTCTTTGACCCGCATCTCCAGTTGCATATGGGTTTTTTCCAACTCCAGTTCGGCCTGTTTCCGGCGGTCGATTTCTTTTTCAAGCCTTTTGTTCTTTAAAAGGAAGCTGAGAAAATAAGCAATCCCGAAAAATATTAAACCGTGAGTGAGTGTAAAAAAATCAAAAAGAGCCGTCAGCGAAAATAAAAAGAGAACAGCAACAGAAACTATTGACAGCTCCTTTTTATTTTTGCAAAAATGAAAACACTTCGCAAAGAACCGGTTCTCTTCTTGGCTGACAAGATACGCATCCCTTATTTGCATTGCTATCTCTTTCCTTTGGCTTAAGAATGAGGGCTTATGAGCCTATCTCCTTTATCGGCAAAAACTTTCAATAACTTAAGCTGTTTTCTTTAACGATAAAAATCAGGGTTGCACGCTTTTGTTCAGAATACGGAGAAAATAAAAAGGGTGGGAGTAGGGTTACTGCTCTCTTTTTCCGAGGGCTTTTTCAATAGCAACAGCTAATTCTTTTTCTTTGAAAGGCTTGACGATATAGCCACAGGGCCCGGTTGCCTCTGCTCTTTTTTTGGTATCACTATCAGCATAAGCAGTAAGATATATGAAGGGAATGTTATAACAGGAACCGATCTGACTGGCTGTCTCGATACCATCCATATCACCCTTAAGGACTATATCCATTAACACCAGATCCGGTTTACACTCCTTTGCCTTTTCAAGTGCCTCTTCTCCTGAGGAAACAACCGAAGGAACAGTGTATCCCAACTTCTCCAGAGTACACTTTATGCTAATTGCAACAAGAGCGTCATCTTCCACAACTAAAATATCAGCTTTAGACAATTGGTTATATCCTTTTATTATATTTTGCTTTCTGAAAGACTACCTGAAATTCTGTTCCGCCATCCCTGTTAACCTTCAAATCTCCATTAAGCTGCTTCTCCGACAGAACGGCAACTATCTCTAACCCCAGCGACTCCGCTTCTTTGATATTAAAACCTTCCGGCAAACCGATGCCGTTGTCTCTCACGTTCAATTCTATTTTATCATCATCAATATGAGAAAGGGTTATGCTGATCTCCCCTTCGTCCCTCTCTTTAAAGCCATGCTTCAAGGAATTGGTAACCAGCTCATTGATAATAAGGCCCAGGGGAACAGCCGTATCCAGATTAAGAAAGACGTCTTCAACCTCTACTCTTAAGGTAATATCCTGCGTCTCTTTTTTATAGGAAGAAAAAAGTGTCTCTGTGAGGGTTTCTATGTAATCCCTGAAGTCGATCTTCGAGAAATCCTGAGCCTGGTAGAGCATATCGTGGATAATAGCCATGCTCTTGATGCGGTCATGGGATCGTCTGAATATATCAATCGTCTTTTCATCGTCTAAAGAAACAGACTGGAGCAGGAGCATGCTGGAAATAACCTGCATATTGTTCTTGACCCTGTGGTGTATTTCTTTTAATAAAAGCTCTTTTTCCTTAAGAGAGGCCTTTATCTTTTCCTCGGCTCGCTTGCGATCGGTGATGTCAGATACAATATGAACGGCTCCGATAAAAACACCGTCCTCGTTCACAACCGGATCAACTGTAAACTCTAAAAACCTGCCGTCCTTTTTTAAAACCGTTGTCTCTCTCTGGCCAGAACCTTTCATGATAATAAAGGAACAACCGTCAATGGGTTTCTGCGAGCCGTGAAATACTTCCCAGCAAAACCGGCCCAAGATGTCGTTTTCTTCTTTCTGCGTATATGCCATTGTGCTATTGTTATACTTCAAAATTATTCCATCAATGTCTAAGAGGCAAATAGAGTCTTTAATACAATCGAAAGTCGTCTTCCATCTCTGTTCAGAAGTAACAAGGGCCGACTCCGCTTTCCTGCGTTCGGTGATATTTTTCACGACCGCAATATGATTATTGGGTTCTTCGCCCGCATCCCACATGGGAGATACAGTGAGATTGACCCATACAACTGAACCGTCCTTGTGGAAAAGACGCTTTTCCATCGAAAATTCTCTGATCTCTCCCTTTCTCAATCTCTCCATGTTGTCCAGATCAGCCTGCAAATCATCAGGATGGGTTGTCTCCATAAATGTGGTTTCTATCATCTCTTCTTTCTTATAGCCAATAATGTCACAATATTTCTGATTGACCCTTAAAAATCTCCCTGTTTTTGTCTCTATATGGGCAACACCCACTGCTGCCTGCTCGAATATCACACGGAACCTCTCCTCGCTTTCTTTTAAAGTCTTCTCAGTTTTTCTTATTCTGTTAATACTGTTTTTAAGTTCGCGGTTAAGCCTGAGAAGGCTGAAGTAACGCCATATTCCCATAGAAACGATAAGTATCAATAACAGCCCGCTCATAGCCCAGATGGCTCTGGACACCGTCCAGAACGGCTGCGGCCTGCCAAACCATTTCGTATATAACTGCTGATATTCTTTTGTTTTGATAAAGGACTTAACCGCATCATCGAGTCTTTTCAACAGCTCTGTATTGCCCTTGGAAACGGCCATTGCCCGCTTTACCTCTGTTAACGGTTTTCCTGCTACTTTAATGCGGTGGTCGACTCCGGCTTCCCACGCCAGCTTTGTCAACACAGACTCAGGATACACAACCGCGTCCACATGACCGGAAAGAAGCTCAAATACGATATCACTGACATTCGAATATATCCTGAGGTCAATCCCTTTATGTTCTTTAAGTATTTTTTCACCGGCGTTGGTTCTCACCACACCGACCTTCCGCCCCATAAGATCGTCTATCCCTCTGATATCATAGGTCTGTTTGCGGACAAAGATACTTACGGAAAAGGTCCTGAAGGGGGCTGTAAAATCATACACGGCCTTTCTCTCTTTAATCACACCCATATCGGGAATGAAATCGGCTCCGCCTTTCTTTAGTGCTTCATTAACCTCAGCCCAGGAATTTTTAACAATGTAGGCGACTTTCAGCCCGGCCAAGGGAGCTATCTTTTCTGTTAACTCTACAGCAAAACCGGTCGGCCTTCCGTTCTTATCAACAGAATAGGCTGGCGGGAAATTCCTGTGAACAGCGGCATTGACAAAGAGAACATTGGGAGAGGCTTTTTCCTGCGAGATAGCAGGGCTGGAGATATTAAGCGAAAGAACCAGGCTGATAAAAATATACTTCCAATTCGAAATCGTTTGTTTCAAGCTCAGGGTTTTTCTCTCTGTTCTTTCGATTCCATCTTCCGACCCTTCATCAATTGATTTTTCAACCATTGAAGAATCCTTCCTTGGACAGAAGCTATACAAAGGAACCCACAAAAAAACTTTCTCAGACAGCTTTCAAATTAGAAAAGTATTGAAAAAAAGATTTGATGAATAGCATGATTTCTTAAATAATATATAAAAAAAACGATTTTGCAAACTTTTTTATCGTTCCTGGAGATTTACCTTGAAAAAATCGGACAGGAGAGAAAAGGAGTAAACAGCTACTCTCTTTTTCCGAAGACTTCCCTGCCGAGAGAAAGCGGAATCTGGTTTGTTCTCGAGCGGCTCTCGCCGATGCTGGTGACGACGATGGCGGGTTTGTCGATCACGGGGCATTTGTTCTCGCAAATGCCGCAGCCAATGCAGAGACCGGGGTCAACGACCGGCTGTTTGAGCGTGATCTCTTTTCCTGCTTTTGTAACGGTTTTTGTTTCCCGAAACCATATCGCCTTTTTGGGCGTGGGACAGACCTCTTCGCAGACAATACACGGTTCATCAAGGGCATAGGGAAGACAGCGGTTCCTGTCGATAAACGCCAGTCCGATCTTCACCTTTACCTTTTCTTTTGCAGTCAGTTCTTTAATGGCTCCGGTCGGACAGACCTGCCCGCAGAGCGTACAGTAGTATTCGCAATATCCGAGGCGGGACACAAGGACCGGGGACCATATCCCCTCAAGACCTGCTTCGAAAAGGGTCGGCTGGAGGCCGTTGGTCAGACAGACCTTCATGCACTCTCCGCACCGGACGCATCTTTCTAAAAAGCGGTTCTCATCCACGGCCCCGGGAGGTCTCACAAGCAAAGGAGAAGGCATGGCCTGAAGGGGGTTAATCCTGAGAAAAGGAACAGCAAGAAGCCCGGACGCAAGAGATGCGACAACATGTCTCCTTTCGAGATTTATACCTGAAGCCTTTCTCTTAAAGGGAACTCTGAATTGAAAGGCAGAGAGCTTTTCATTACATACCCCCTCGCAGCAGTAACAGACAAGGCACTCCGACGGCTTCCACGAAATCCCTTCATCATTCTCCCTTCCGCCGTGGCATTTTTCAACACAATCGCCGCAATGCCTGCACTTTTTATCGAATGTCATTTCGATAAAGCTGAACCGCGCTATAATACCGAGAAGCGCTCCGAGAGGACAGAGAAAGCGGCACCAGAACCGGTCCCTTATCAGGTTCAACAGAAGAATCCCGATAAAAAGTATCCCGATAAAAAGGACCTGCGAAAAATAGGGCTGGGAAAAAGAGAGATAGATTTTCTTGAAAACGTCATAGATTGGCTCGGAAACAGCTGTAATAGCTTTGATTTCGGTAAAATAGAGGCTGTCAAAAACTGTCCGTGTCAGATAATTGATAACCGGATTGATACTCACGGCAAAGGAGCGGATGAGAAGGGAGAGCGGATCGAGAATGCCGGAAAGATTGACCGTAAAAAGAGCGGATATCAGAATAAAGATCAGGATAAAGTATTTCAGTCGATACCAGTTTTTGAACCTGTCATCATTTTTGCGTTTATTGAACCGTCGCTTCGAAGAAAGGCTGCTCACAAAGTGATTGAGGGAGCCGAGCGGGCAGACCCATCCGCAGTAAGCCCTCCCTAAAAAGATTGTGAGGATGACAATAAACAGCGAGAGAAAAAAGGCTCTGGGGAACTCTGCTGATATTCCGTGGGTAGCAAAAATGGTTGAGATAAAGAGCAGCGGATTAAAATTGAGAAAGAATTTGACCGGATATTTGATTTCATTCGTCCCTGAATACTCGGTCAGAATCAGAAGGACAAAAAACAGAAGAAAAAAGGCGATCTGTACAGCAATACGAAATTTTTTCATAAAAAAAGTTCTTTACGCGACAGTTTTGACTTTTTTTATCCTGACCCTGCTTAAATCCATAACCCCAATGCCCCTTGATGAGGCGTTCTTTACATAATCGAGATCCTCGCCTGTAAGACCGAAAAAGGTCGCCCCGTAAGAATCGACAGAAACCTGGTCAATTCCCGCAACAACCGTCTCTTTCATGCGAACATCTTCCGGATCTCCACCGGAGGGGCCGTTATCGACAAGGATTCTGTATGCATCGAGCACGGTAAGCGTCGGCTTGATGGCCATCGATATATCTGCAAGAGACCGTTCGATATCGCTGTGAAACCATCCCCTGTTCCCGCCTATGACCCCCATCCAGTTCTTCATGGCCATGGTCAAACGGGATATGCTGTGGTCCTTGGCGATCGGAACGTTGATGATTTTATCCGCTTCGAGAATATCTTTATAGATCGGCCATGACTTCAGGAATTCCCCCTTAATGCTGATATCCTTGAATTTCCTGTCATCGATATAGGAAATATCGGCTCCTGTTGACCGGCCTGCATCCATGATACCGCTGTTCACATAGCATCGTCTCGGGTCATTGACCGGCCTGTCAAACACCTTCACCTTTTTTGCGCCTGCCTCAAAACACATGGTAACGACCGCTTTCAGCACTTCAGGGTTGGTATTGGCCGCCTGCTCCGGTGTCCTGTCCCAGCCGATATTCGGTTTGACGACCACAATATCTCCCCTTCCCACAAACCGCTTCATCCCTCCAAGCGCCTCGATCGCCTTTGCGGTTATTTGAAAAGGGTCTTTCCCCTCCGAAACGACCATATCGGGAAAAACCTTTGGGGTATTTGCAAAAAGGCTCACAGGGGAAAGGAAGGTGCCGACACCGAGTCCCCCCATCATTCTCAGGAAATCTCTTCTTTTTAACCGGTAGTCCATATGACCTCCTCTTAATATAGAAATTATATTTCACGCCTTTTCCAAAGTCAACTTTTCCTTAAAAAAGAGTCCCTTAAGAGAAGCTTTGCAGCGGGTGACCGTTTTCTCAGAAGATGCTGTATTGACTTTTTCAGCGCTTTGAACTATAATAAAACAAGTTTATAATCTTTTATTTTACAAATACTTAGGATGATTTCTTGGTCTCTGAGCTTATAAAACTCCTTAACTCCTCCTCCTTTTACAAAGATCAGATCGCTCATCACGAGAGGATAACCGAAAAGGAACCGGTCTATAACACCCCTTCCCGCTCCCTGTCCGGCCAGATAACCGGTTATCTAAAAGAGAGCTGTATCGGATCTCTCTACTCCCATCAGGCCATGGCCCTGGAAAAGATCGCTCAGGGGAAAAACATTGCTGTTGTCACCCCGACCGCCAGCGGCAAGACACTGGTCTATAATATTCCCGTAATCGAGTCGATACTGGAAAACACTGATATCAAGGCCCTCTATATTTTCCCCCTCAAGGCGCTTGAACAGGATCAGTTCAAAACCTTAACGGAATTCTGCTCGGCCATCGGCCATGAAAAGACGATAACAAGCGAGGTATACGACGGGGACACCTCAGCGTATAAAAGAAAAAAAATAAGGGAAAACATCCCCCATATCATCATCACCAATCCGGATATGCTCCACTACAGCCTTCTTGCTTTTCATCCAAAATGGGAGGAGTTCTTTAAGAGGCTCCGGTTCGTGGTCATTGACGAGCTCCACACCTACAGGGGGATATTCGGCTCACATATTGTTCAGGTCTTAAGGAGGTTCAACAGGGTCTGCCAGTTTTACGGCTCTTCTCCCCAATATATCACCTGCTCGGCGACCATATCCAACCCGCAGAACCTGGTGGAAGACCTGACAGGGCAGAAATTCGAAATCATCAGCGAGAACGGCGCCCCGAAATCAGGAGGGCATTTCATCTTTACGAACCCAAAGGGAAGCGCCTACACACTGGCGGCAAGGCTTTTTAAAGATTCTCTCCGTCTCGGGCTGAAAACCATTATGTTCACAAAGGCGAGAAAGATAACCGAACTCCTCTATACATGGGCGGTACAGAACAGTCCGGAATTAAAAAAGAAGATCAGCTCATACCGGGCCGGCTTTCTCCCGGAAGAGCGAAGGGAAATCGAAGCAAAGCTCTCTTCGGGCGAGATGGAAGGGGTTATTTCGACCAGCGCCCTGGAAATGGGCATCGATATCGGCGGTCTCGATGTCTGTATCCTTGTCGGTTACCCGGGAACCATCACAAGCACATGGCAGAGGTCAGGCAGGGTCGGAAGAAAAAGCCGGGAGTTTCTCATCATCCTCGTCCCCCAGACCGATGCCCTGGATCAGTATTTCATCTCGAACCCTCAGGATTTTTTCAAAAGAAAATTCGAAGAGGTTGTCATCGATCCGGACAATGAAGTAATCCTTAAAGAGCATCTCGTCTGTGCGGCCTCCGAGATACCCCTTCGGGCTTCTGATTCCTTTTTCGAGCCTGAACGATACAAAAAAGAGATCGAGATACTGGAACAGCAGGGAAAACTTCTTAAAAGCGCTTCGGGGAATGAATGGTTCGCTCACAGGAGGAATCCCCAGAAAGAGGTCGACATCAGATGCGTCGGAGAAGGCTTTTCCATATTCGAAGAAGAGACAAAAAACCTGATCGGCAAGCTCGGAGGCAACAGAGCCTTTACCGAAGGGCACGAGGGAGCCATCTATCTCCACCGTGGAAAACAGTATGTCATCACAGGGCTCGATATTGAGCGAAAAAACATCTACGCCAGAGAGACCGATCAGAGCTACTACACGCATCCCCTTGTGGAAAAAGAGACCGAAATCCTGAAATGCTTTAAAAGAAAACGGGTCAGGAATTTCCTCATCAATCTGGGAAAGTTGAAGGTCACGGAAACGGTCACCGGATATGAAAAGAGACGGATCGCCGGCCAGGAGCTTATGAGCACGCACCCGCTTGACCTGCCGCCGCAGCAATTTGAAACCGTCGGTATCTGGATCGAGATAGAAGAGGCCCTGAAAGAGACGATCAAGCAGGCAGGGCATCACTTTATGGGAAGCATTCATGCAGTCGAACACGCCTCCATCGCCATGTTCCCTCTTTTTTCCATGTGCGACCGGAACGATATCGGGGGCATCTGCTATCCTTTTCATCCCCAGGTCAGCAAATCAGCGATATTTATCTACGACGGTTATCCGGGAGGGATCGGCCTTTCGAAAAAGGGTTTTGAGATCATTGTCGAGCTGCTCGACTCCACCCTGAAGCTGACACAGGAGTGCCTCTGCGAAGAGGGCTGCCCTTCATGTATTCATTCATCAAAATGCGGGTCCGGGAATAAACCTCTGGATAAAGCAGGGGCTTCACTGCTCCTTACAGGGCTTCTTAAAACGGGAACAGCCCCCTCCATTCCCAAAAAGCCCGCCAACACAAAGGTTTTCATTAAAGAAGAAAAAAAAGAAGCCCCTCCCCTCCAGCAGGATAAAACAGTTATTTACTTTGACCTGGAAACACAAAAAAGCGCCGAGGAGGTCGGGGGCTGGGGGAACACACATCTGATGCGGCTGGCAGTCGGGGTCATATACGATGAGACAAAGGGAGAATACGCTGTTTATGATGAAGCTCATGTTCATGAGTTGATTGAGGCGTTAAAGGGAGCAGACCTTGTCATCGGCTTCAACATAAAAAAGTTTGATTTTTCTGTGTTAAAAGGTTATACTGCCTTTAATTTTAACGAGATAAACTCCTTTGATATTCTTGATGAGATCTATCAGACACTGGGCTACCGAATCAGCCTGGGGCATCTTGCCGAGGCAACTCTTAAGACCCAGAAATCGGGTGACGGCCTCTTGTCGATAAAATGGTTTAACGAAGGAAATATCGACAAAGTCACTGAGTACTGTAAAAAGGACGTTGAAATCACCAGAGAACTATTCCATTTCGGCGTTAAAAACAAATATCTGATTTTTCACAAGAAAGATAAGGGTCTTGTAAGAATCCCTGTAGGGTGGGATCTGGATAATCTCTTATGAAACGCATGAAAAGCGTTATCGATATCGAGATTGAAGAGGCAACAGAAGAGAATCTGGACGAAATCCTTGAAATCGAGAGATTATCTTTCTCAGAACCGTGGTCGCGTGAAACATTTTCTGCGGAACTGAGCGAGAATGACTTTTCAACGATCATTCTTGCCAGGGCAAAAAAACGGAATATTTATCCCGGTATCCTGGGTTACTGCTGTTACTGGGTCGTAAGCAGTGAGATTCACATTACAAACATGGCCGTTCATCATCAATACAGAAGAAAGGGTATCGCTAATCAGCTTATGCACCATGTGATCGATGAGGCAGAGGGAACAGAGACCGAACTGTTAACCCTCGAAGTCAGGATGTCGAACACAAATGCCCAGAACCTCTATGAAAAATTCGGGTTTCATCCGATAGCGGTCAGGAAAAAATATTATCCGGATCATGAGGATGCCCTTATTATGCTTTTGAAGTTGGAGAAATAGCATGAAATCGGATTCAAAAAGAGGGTCAGAAAAGAAAGCGCTCGATTCCTACATCGGCAAGAATATGAAGCTGGAAGGGGTGCTGAATTTTAAAGGGGCTCTTCTGGTCGACGGAAAGCTTGAGGGTGAGATCAACACCGAGGATACCCTGATTATCGGAGAGAGCGGTGATGTCAACGCCAATATCAAGGGCGGAACGATTATCAACAGGGGTAAAATAGCCGGTAATGTCGAGGCGAAAAAGACGATTTCCTTTCATGCCGACAGCCTCTTGCTCGGCAACATCAACTCGCCGTCGATTTATATCGAGGAAGGGGCCAAGTTCGAGGGGCAATGCTCAATGCCCAAGTCAGAAAGAAAAGAAGAGGTGGCCGATTCCCTGTTTGTTGGGAAACGTGTGAACCTGAAGAAGGCCCTGCTCCCGGCCGCGGCAATTCTTATCCTTGCCGCCCTCTCGTTCTTCTTTCTCTATCCTGAACATCCTGAACAGACCGTAAAAACAAATGATGAAACAGTGGAAAGTGTCGAGGTCAAGACGGTTTCAGAACCGATACTACCAATAAGGGAAGAAAAGCCTAAAACCCCTGAAGAGAAATATAAAGAGGCGCTTGAGGATTCTCCCGGCAATCTCAATGCCCTCATGGGGCTTGCAAGAATATATTCTGGAACGGGCAGAGAACCGGAGGCAGAAGTTCTCTTTAATAAGATTCTTACGCTTGACCCGAACAATCTGGAAGCCCATCAGAGCCTTGCCTCCTACTACGAAAAGAAAGGGGTATCCGACAAGGCCCTGCTCCATCTCCAGAAGGTCGCAGAGATCGATCCGAACCGATATGAACTCTTCTTTGAGATCGGTCAAAGGCTCAAAAAAAAGAATATGACTGAAGCGTCGATCAAGGCGTTTGAGAAGGTCATCAGCCTGAAGCCGGACCATAAGAAAGCTCTCACATATCTGGCAGGATTTTATTCAGAAAAAAATATGACAGACAGGGCCATACCGGTTCTGGAACAGCTCATCGCACTGGAGCCCGATCGGTCTGACTACCATATGAAGCTGGGAACCTTTTATATGAAAAACAACAGGAAAGAGGAGGGGTTTTCCCTTTTCGAAAAGGTCGTTGAAAAAGAGCCGAAAAATACCACGGCTCACTACTATATCGCCAACTACTATTATGAATCGGGAAATAATCAAAAGGCAGCCGAGGTGTTTATGAAAATTATCGATATCGACCCGGATCACGCCGCTTCCCTGAACAGGCTGGCATGGATCTATGCTTTACAGAGAAAAAACCTGGATAGTGCCTTAGAGATGTCGCAAAAAGCCATAAGGTTAAAACCCGATACGGCGGGCTATCACGACACGCTGGCAGAGGTCTATTATCAGAAAAAGGAGTTTAAAAAAGCCATCGATGCAATTAACAAGGCTATTCAATTAGACCCTGAGAGATCGTATTACAATCGCCAGCTGAGAAAATTCAGAAATGCTCTTACTCAATAAAATAATCAACCGGAAAACCTCTTAGAACAAAAAACCACACAACCCTTTTACTATACTGTTCAACCCACTTTCAAAGGAGAAGAGATGAAGCGGATATCAATAAGCCTTTTTATCATTTTTCTTCTTGTCTTCTTTTCCGGCGGAGCTTACGGGAAAACGATATCGCAAAAAAAGATTGCGCTGAATGAGCTGTCGATTACAGCCGGCGGGCTCAGTGACAGCACTGGAGAAACGCTCCATTTTTACAAAGACGATAAAATTCTCCATATGACTGTTTTTACAGGAAATACCGGGGAGATAAAGTGCGTCAAGATCACTACGGAAGATCAGGGATTTTTCTATATCTTCGACGTAAAAAAGCTGATCTTTAATCATGGAAACAGGTACAGGGTCGATAACAGCCTCGTTAATCAGAGGCAGCGGCAGGAGTTCCAGCTGCTCGTTATCCAGAAAACCATTGATGAACTCGTCATCCCTTAAACAATCCACTCCAAAAACCGGGTCCTTTGCAATGGCAAGAATAGTAACGCTGAAATAAAAAAAGGGCAGGATATAAAATCCTGCCCTTTTTTTTAGTTTTTGGCGTTAAAGACCTATTCCCCCCAGGCGTATTTCGGTTCGAGTATCTGAGCGTAATCAGAAGGTAAAGGAATCAGAAAGGTCAGCGCCTCATAGGCACCGATAATCGTTCTTCCTGCCCCGTAACCGACTCCTTTGATTGGGCCGGTGAGATATCCTCCGAAATTACCGTCTTTTGTATCTTCTTTAGTCTTAGCAACAATCTCTCCCACCAGACCGGTAGCCGTGTTAACTAATCCTCTTCCAAGCTTTGCAAACATCTTGTCCGCTGTTGATTCAGCAAAAGCGTTAGAAGAAAAACTTATCATTACAAGTGCTATGAAGATAACTAGTAAATATTTAACAACTCCTTTTCCCATGATTCCTCCTTTTCTTGAAAAATTAAGATTTTTCTAATGATATCAATTGAATCTCTACAAATATAGAAGAAACGCTGCAGGAAGTCAACAAAATTTTTCGAAAAAAATTAGATTATTGCTATAAAGTATTTCCTGAATCAGCCGATTAGATAAGAGACAAAACAAGGGGAGCGTCATATGAAAAGCGACAAAATACCAAGATGTCCAAAATGCAACAGCGACGGCATTTTTAAGAAATTCGACGGGATAAAAGGAAGTCTCTACGAATGCTGGGTCTGCGAACAGAGGTTCTTCATTACGGATGAAAAATATATGATTATGATCCCCTCCCTTTACACACCTAAAGAAGCTCCTGTCAATTAGGGTCAGCCCGTATGTCCTCTCAGAAAAAACCCTTCAATCTCTCTTTTTTATAAAAAAAAGTTGACAATGTTTTGAAATGCTTATAAAATGCCCGCCAGTTATTTTCAAATCTTTTCAATTGAGAGGAGGTCAGCATGGCCAAGAAAGTTTACGTTGATGTAGACGAGTGCACAGGTTGTGAGGTTTGTGTTCAGACATGTCCCGAGGTTTTTCAGATGAACGATGACGGTGTTGCAGAAGTCTCCAACCAGACCGGAGCTTCAGAAGACGATATTCAAGAAGGTATCGATGCCTGTCCTGTACAGTGCATTCACTGGGAAGAATAAGCTTACTTAGAAAAATAAAAAAGAGGAGAATAGTGATATTCTCCTCTTTTTTATTTTCACCCTCCGTTTTTAAATAGCCGGGTCTTCCTCAAAATAGACGAGATGCGAATAACAGCTACAGTCTGAAGAGCCGAATTTACGGAACAGCTGAACAGCATCCCTCCTCTGTAAAATTTTCTGATTGATAGAACACTCCCTGTCTTCACGAAAAGGATAAACCTTTATATGGATGACCCTGCCGAACTTTAAAAGATAATCGATATGCCAGTGAAGCTTTTTTTTCCTGCTTTTGTGCCTTCTCAGTCTTGCCTGAAGATTCCTCTTCGCCCTGCCGGTATAAACATAATACCCCGGCAAAAAGTTCAGCAATCCGAGTTTCCCGACCGAAATCTTTTTTGGCCTGTCCAGTTTTATGATAAGATTATATATCCCCTCGTCCATTTTTATATATTGCTTTGTAATTATTGTAATTTCTTAAGATTTTCTTCACATAGCCTCTTGTTTCATTATAAGGTATCTTTTCAATAAACACTTCGATATCTTTACTATCATTCTTTTTGAGCCATTGATCAACCCTTCTGCCTCCTGCGTTGTACCCGGCCAGGGCAAGAGCGATATTTCCATTGTACTTTTTCACCAGACCGGCAAAATATTTTGTTCCGAGTGATATGTTGATAGCCGGTTCAAAAAGCATCGTTCTTCTGAATCTTTTCATCTCCAATTTTCTCGACACCATTCTTGCCGTGCCCGGAAGGAGCTGCATGAGCCCTACGGCTCCTGACCGTGATACGGCCCTCGGTTCAAAGGCGCTTTCCTGCCGGATAATGGACAGGACAAGGTAAGGGTTGAGATCGTTCTTCTCGGCATAATAACTGACTGCCGACCACGGCTCGCTCGGGTAATATATCTCCCAGAAACCCCCCGGAAGGCTTGTTATCTCTTCTTTTGATAAAGCAACATACATCTCATTCAGCTTTCTGATAGCATTGTAATAAGCCCTTGACCGGTAATACCACTTTCCAGAGAAGAAGATATGACTGTACTTTTTTGGGAGCATCTCAATAAGACGCTCGTTCTCCTGCCTTGCATCGCTAAAGAAACCCAGTTGAACCAGTTCCTTCATCCTGATAAAATGATATTTTTCTTTTTCGCTTAAACGGGGCGGATGAATAAGGCTTTTTCTATCGCCGGCTTTATCCGGGACAGAAAGAGAAACGGGAAGGAAATTCTCCTTCCCCTCTATTTTTTTCAGGCGCTCTTTTGCGGCATATCCGTAATAGGTAAAGGGATAATCGCGATACAACCCTTTATATATTGATACGGTTTCCTCATGGTTATTATTATTGTTGTTGCCGTTATTATTAAGCCTTTCTGATGTTCTCCCCATCCAGTAGAGAAGCTTGACAGTCATTTCCGGCTCTAAACGGGGGTCTTTTAAGATAAGACGAAAATCCTGATAGGCCTCTTCAAAACGCTCCGACAGATAATAGACCCATGCTCTTTTCCACTTGGCCCTCTGCGTAAATTCCCCGCTGGGAAAATCTTCCATAGCCTTCGTGAAAAACTCGATAGACTCTTCGTATCTTTCCTTATCTTCTGCCATCATTCCGAGAACATAAAGAGCGGCTTCTGACCACTCGCTTCCCGGGTAGGCCTTAATGAGCCTGTCAAGATACCTCCTTGCATTGGAAAGATACCCCTTGTTCCAGTAAATCTTTCCGATTTGATAATGGGCTCTTGGGATCTTTTGGCTTTTTGGATATTTTTTGATAAATTTCCTGAGAACCCATATCGCATCATCCCTCTTTCTCATCTTTGAGTAAACAGACCCCAGAAGAAAAAGGGATTTTTCACCGACACTCCCCTTTCTTCCCGAAAGAATTCTGAGCTCATGAACGGCTTTTCTATACTTCCTCTTTTCAACCAGTCTCTCGGTTCTCTTGTATCGCTGTAAGGATGTAAAAAGGACCCGTTTGTATTTGAAGCTTTTTTTTATCTCTCTCATCCTGTTCAGAGAGCGGCTGGCGAGGGGGTCTTCTGCAAAATCGATATAAATTTTTTGAAAGATTGAAAAGGCCTCCTGATAATCCCCTGTCTTCTCCTGAGAAAAGCCGAGATTGAAGAGGACCCTCACAATTTTTTCATCCCCTTTATATTGACTGGCAAATTTCTGATAATAAGGCAGCGCCTCATTGTAGCGCTTGAGAAGAAAATGGACCTGAGCCATATCAAAAAGGGCCTGGGTTTGCAGCTGGCTCTGGGGATAGGACTGGAGAAAGCCTTTCAACGATTCAATCTGCCTTTCATATTCCTTTTTCTCGCCCCATACCTTAGAGATGCGGTAATCGATATAATCATTCAGGCGGGTATATTTTCTTTTCGATGCCTGATAAAAAGAGAGGGCTTCATCCAGATTATCTTTTTGCTGATGGCAGTATCCGAGAAGAAAGAGAGAACGACCGACCCAGGGATCTTCTCGAAACGTTTCCTTAAACCGGGAGAGGTCATCTATAGCCCTGTCATAATCTTTTTTTTCGATACGGCTGATAATATCGTGAAAAAGGTTTTCGGGCTTTTCCCTTCCGGACACCTCTCCTGTCAGGCTTAAAAAAAGAATCAAAAGGACAGCAACAACGATTTTAGGCTTCATATTTTCAGATATTTTTGCTTGAGTTTAGAAACCCTTCCAAGCGACTCATCAATCGCTTTAAGCGGCAGCTCTTTTGTTTCTATTGATTTTAATAACCTCTCAAAGACCTCGACCTGAGATTCCCGGCTGTGGCATACGAGGAGAATGTCGACCCCGGCATTTTTGGCAAGAACAGCGGCCTCGCCAATATCAAAACGCTCTGTTATCCCCTTCATCATCAGGTCATCGCTGATAACAACCCCTTTAAATCGGAGTTCTTTTCGGAGCAGGTCGTGAATGATCTTTTTAGAAAGGGTCGCCGGATAGACCGGATCAACTCCCTTATAGAGAACATGGGCTGTCATGATCGCTTCGATAGAACGGTTTATGGCGGCTATAAAAGGTTTCAGTTCAGTCTTTTTCAGCCGTTTCAGGTCATGCTTGAGCACGGGAAGCATCAAATGAGAATCGAAAGAGGTGTCCCCGTGACCCGGAAAATGCTTGCCCACAGGAATAATCCCTTCATCACGGAGGCTCTGGGCTGCCTCAAGACCCAGTCTGGCTACAAGCGCGGGGTCTTTTCCAAATGACCTGTCGCCGATAACAGGGTTTCTGGGGTTTGTATCGACATCCAGAACCGGTGCCATGTTCATATTCATATTGAGAAGACTCAATTCCCTTGCCATTCTTTTAAAATGTGACCTCACAACCAGGTCTGAGCCGGTTTCCCCAAGCAGGCCCGCAGCCGGAACAGGCGGGATGAGATTCTTGAGACGGGAGACCCGACCGCCTTCCTGGTCAACAGCAATAAAAAGAGGGGTTTTTTGAGGCAAAACCCTTCTCAGTTCCCTGAGTTCTCTGCATAATAGTGCGGCGTCGCTCTCTTTTGAAAGATTATCTTCAAAGAGAATAACCCCGCCTATATGGAACGCCCTGATAAACTCCTTTGTTTCCCGGCGAAGAGACCCCCCTTTAACGCTGATCATAAGCAGCTGGCCGATCTTTTCCTTAAGGGTCATTCTTTTAATATCAAACATGCAAGAACGGTTCCTCTTTTATCCTGTAATTTTTTTAATCTATCACAGTATTGAAAGGGAGGCAAGAGTGTTGACTTTTGTCCCTTTTTTTTGATAATAGAAGAAAAACCTTTATTTCATCAAGTAAAAATCATGAACCTAAAAAAACAGGCACAGATTCTGATCTTATCCATTTTATTACCCCTTTTCCTATCCTCTTCTGGACTCTCAAAAGAGATGATTTCTAGGGAAACCCCGTATAAAAACAAGAGGATACTTGGTGTCCAGATCCCTTTGATCGAATCAAAAAACTTAATAGAATTTGAAAAGAAGCTCTCTCTTTTGAAGCGTCTCGGATTCAATACCGTCATTATCAGGGTCTTTCACAACCAGGGAGACAGGGTGCACAGGCTGGTTAAAAGTAAAAACCGGGCCGGAGTCTATTTTGAATCATCTCTTGCCCCTTCCATGGGAGATTTGCTGAAAGATATGGTAGAGATTTCCCATAAAAACAGTATGAAGATCTATGCATGGATGAGCACAAGGTCATGCGACTGGTTCACTTCTGAAAACAAATTAAGGGATTCTTATTACGATTTTCAGAGCAAAAAAATCCGCCGTACCAGAAGATTAAACCTGTTTAACAAAAAAGCCCTGAACTATCTGAAGAGACTTTATGCAGATCTGGCACGATATGATATCGACGGGATCCTGTTTCAGGACGACCTCATCATGAAGCACAATGAGAGCTTTAGTAAAGAAGCAAAGGCTGCTTTTTTCAAACAATCCGGACGGGCGCTCGTTCCCAAAAATCTGTATCGTAATATCCGAAAAAATAAAAACGGAATCATCACCGGATACGGTTACACCGGGGAGTTCTGGAAATGGACTGACTGGAAAATCAATTACTTAACACAGGTGCTCCAGGAACTTATCCTCTCTGCTAAACGTGTCAATCCCGACCTGAAATTCATGGTTAATCTCTATTATGAAACCATAAGCGACCCGAAAAATGCCAGGGCATGGCTGTCGCAGGATCTGGACAGGCTCAGGGAGCTTGACATCGATTACTTCTCTCTGATGTTTTATCACCGCCAGATAAGAAAGGAGCTGAACCTCTCTCATCATGAGGTGAAAGATTTCTTAAAAACTCTGTCAACAAAGGCCGTCAAAAGGACGGGCAGCCCCAAAAGAGCGGTTTTTAAAGTCCAGGTTGTTGACTGGTATAAAAATGAGATGATTCCAACAGGAGAAATCGATGAGATTATCAATTCTCTGGCATCAAAAGAACGGGTCAATCTTCTCTTTTTTCCCAAAATCCCTCTTGAAGAAGCAGAGCAATATCAAAAAATCCTTTATTGATTGCTGTTTTTTACTATAAAAAAATATTATTTTTTTCTTGATTATCAATTTTTGATTGTATAATGTATACTATATATTCGTTTCAAAATAGGTACTATCACTATGAAACAAATAGCTGTTCATAACATCGCAGACGCTGTCAAACAAATCTGCATCGATGCCAATTACCTTCTGGGCTCTGAAGAACTGAACGCCCTTGACGAGGGTATCAAAAAAGAAGAGTCCCCCACAGGAATCGAGGTCTTAAAACAGATCAGGCTGAACGCCGATATCGCCAAAAACGAAGATATTCCCATATGCCAGGATACGGGTCTTGCTGTTTTTTTCGTCGATATAGGAAACGATGTCACGATTGAGGGGGGTTCACTGACCGATGCCATCAACGAGGGGGTCCGTCAGGGATACAAAGAGGGCTATCTTCGAAAATCGGTATTAAACGACCCGATCAAGCGGGTTAACACAGGTGATAATACCCCTGCCATTATCCACTACAATTATGTCGAAGGTGACAAGCTGAGAATCATCCTCGATGCCAAAGGCGGGGGAAGCGAGAATATGAGCCGGCTTAAAATGCTGAAACCCTCTGACGGCAGGGCCGGCGTCAAGGATTTTGTCGTGGAAGCAGTAAAACAGGCAGGAGGCAATCCCTGTCCTCCTCTGGTTGTCGGCGTCGGTATCGGCGGCAATTTTGAAAAATGCGCCCTTATGGCAAAACATGCCCTGTTAAGAGAACTGGGAAAACCGAGCAAAGAACCGGACACAGCCAGACTGGAACAAGAACTGTTGCAGGAAATTAATGACCTCGGCATCGGTCCCATGGGTCTGGGCGGGAGGGTCACGGCCCTGGCCGTTCATGTAGAGACCTATCCCTGCCACATCGCAAGCCTGCCGGCTGCTGTCAATCTCGACTGTCATGTTCACAGGCACAAAGAGATTATCTTATAAGGAAAAAATATGTCGGAAACAAAAAAACTATCGCCGCCGCTCAGTGATGAGGATGTAAGGGACTTAACGATCGGAGACAAGGTGGAGCTTAACGGCACAATCTTCACGGCAAGGGATGCGGCTCATAAAAGAATGATGGAGGGTCTGGAAAAAGGAGAGGAGCTTCCCTTTGATGTAAAGGGACAGGTCATATACTTTGTCGGGCCGACACCGGCAAAAGCAGGGAGACCGATCGGGTCTGCCGGCCCTACGACAAGCTCCCGTATGGATATCTACTCTCCGAGACTCATTGAAAAAGGCCTGAAAGGGATGATCGGAAAAGGCTGGCGCTCACAGGAGGTCATCGATTCCATGGTTGAACACGGCTGTGTCTACTTTGTTGCCGTAGGCGGTGCCGGTGCTTTCCTGTCAAAATGCATCAAGGAATCGAGTGTCATTGCCTATGAAGACCTCGGCCCGGAAGCGATTTACCGTCTTGAGGTGGAAAATTTTCCGGTTATCGTTGTCAATGACGCAAAGGGACAGGACCTCTATAAAAAAGGTGCGGAGCAATACGCAAGGAGATAAGGCTATGCTTTACAAATGGCGGACAGGCGGAATATCTTGGATACTCCACAGGGTTACAGGGGTGGGAATCACCGTATATCTTCTGATCCACATTCTCACGGTAAGCAATCTTCTTAAAGGAGAGACAGCCTTCAATAAAGCGATGGAGACCGTACAGCAGCCCATTTTTATCCTGGGAGAGATAGCCCTCCTGGGGGCCATTGTCTTTCATGCCCTGAACGGTATCAGGATTCTCATTATCGATTTTGGAAAGGGTTCGCTCTATCAGAAAAAACTCTTCTGGATCTTTATGGTACTGGCGGCGATTATCTTTGTCATCGGAACCCTGCCGATTCTGCACCTCTTCACAGAAACCTTTCCGGGAAAGGTATAAAAAATGGATTCGATATACAGAAGATCAAATGAACAGGGTGGAACTTCCTGGCTCTTTCAGCGGATAACAGGGGTGCTTCTTCTGGGGCTTCTGCTCGGCCATTTTTGGGTCACCCACTACTTTCCCGGCGGGTTTGTGACCTTTAACAAGGTCTCGGTGAGGCTTGTTCTGCCGACATGGAAAGTCTTTGACCTCTTTCTTTTACTCGTTGCCATCTATCACGGCCTTAACGGGATATGGATCGTCACCCTTGATTATCTGCACAGGGATTGGATTCGTATAACCTTATATGTTATTCTTGTTGTCATTGGTTTCATATTCACAATCCTGGGAGGATTGACCCTCATTTCCTTTCCCTCCCAGATATGAGGGTTTTTTGAAATGCTTTTTCACTACGATGTTGTTATTATCGGCTCCGGCATGGCCGGCCTAAGGGCGGCCATCGAGACCAGCACCAGCGGGTACAGCACCGCTGTCATCACCAAGTCGCTTCCCACAAGGGCTCACTCTGTCGTGGCTCAAGGCGGGATTTCTGCACCGCTTGGGAATGCCACGGACGACTCATGGGAAACCCATATGTATGACACGGTCAAGGGAAGCGATTATCTCGGAGACCAGGACGCCATAGAGGTCATGACAAGGGACGCCGCACGAACGGTCTATGAGCTGGAACATATGGGGGTCCCCTTCAGCCGGCTTGAAACAAAAAGGATCGCTCAAAGACCCTTTGGCGGACATACCAATCCCAGGGCCTGCTATGCCGCGGACAGAACCGGGCATGTTATCATGCAGACCCTCTATGAGCAGTGTATCCGGCAGAAGGTCAAGTTCTATTCCGAACACTTTGTAACATCGCTTATCCTTGAAGATAACATCAGCCGGGGAGTGGTTGCCTACGATATTAAAGAAGGAGAAGTAGACACCCTCCATTCCAAGGCGGTTCTTCTGGCAACGGGCGGGGCGCTTATGAATTATAAGTTCACCTCGAACGGGTTCGCCAATACCGGAGACGGGCTTGCATTGACATACAGCAAGGGTGTTCCTCTTGAAGATATGGAGTTTATCCAGTTCCACCCGACCGGGCTCTACCCGTTGGGCATCCTTATCACGGAAGGGGTCAGGGGCGAGGGGGGAATCCTTCTGAACGATAAAGGGGAGCGGTTCATGGAAGAGTATGCCCCCCAGATGAAGGACCTGGCCTCGAGGGATGTCATATCAAGGGCGATGTATACGGAGATAAAAGAAGGGAGAGGCATCGGCGGAAAAGACCATCTCCACCTTCAGATCAGCCATATCGGAAAAGACGCCATCATGGAAAAGCTTCCTGATATGTACAAATTCGCCATGACCTATGTCGGCGTCGACTGCACCAAGGAGCCCTTCCCTGTGAAACCGACGGCCCATTACATGATGGGAGGTATCCCGACCGATAAAGATGGAAGGGTTCTCCTTGACAATAAAAATAATTTTATAACCGGTCTTTATGCTGCAGGAGAATGCGCCTGCGCTTCTGTCCACGGTGCCAACCGGCTCGGATGCAATTCCCTTCTCGATGCCGTCGTGTTCGGAAGAAGGGCTGGCAAGGATATTATGCGTTTTGTTGAGGATATCGATTATCCGGCTCTCCCTGATGATACCGATTATGAAAGCCAAAAAACAATAGAAAAAATCCTTTCCAGCACAGGCAAGGAGCATATCGGGAATATCAGAAAAGACCTCCAGGGCGTGATGGAGGAAAAATGCTCGGTGTTCCGCACCGAAGAGCTGTTAAAGGAGTGTCTCTATGACATAAGAGATTTACAGGACAGGTATCAAGAGGCCTTTATCGTTGACAAAGGGAAGCTCTTCAACACCGACCTGATCCTGGCTCTGGAGCTTGGGAACATGCTCGAATATTCGGAAGTGATCGCTTTTTCTGCGCTCGAAAGAAAAGAGAGCCGGGGCGCTCACAGCCGGGTCGACTATCCCAATAGAGACGATGAGAACTTTCTGAAGCACACGCTGGTTCATAAGACCCCTGAGGGGCCGAAATTATCTCACAAGAATGTGACGATTACAAAACACAAGCCGGCAAAAAGGGAATACTAGGGGATTCAGAAATGGAATTAATCTTTAAAATCAAAAGGTTCAATCCTGAAAAGGATAAAAAACCTTATTTTCAGACCTATACGGTCAAGGCAGAAAAAAGTGACCGGATACTCGACTGCATGAACAAAATAAAATGGGAGCAGGACGGAACCCTGACATATAGGCAGTCGTGTGCACACGGCATATGCGGTTCCGACGCCATGAAGATCAACGGCATCAACCAGCTGGCCTGTCAGACCCTTGTTAAAGACATCAACAACGGAGAGATTGTTATTGAACCCCTCCCGGCAATGGCCGTTATCAAGGACCTGGTCGTTGACCTGGACGGATTTTTTGACAAGTATGAGGTCGTCAAGCCTTTTCTGATTTCAAAGACACCTCCCCCGTATAAAGAGAGACTGCAAAGCAAAAAACAGAGAAAACTGCTGGACGGCTCCTACGAATGTATTCTCTGCGGTGCATGTACCTCTGCGTGTCCTTCATACTGGACGGATAAAAAGTTCCTCGGACCGGCAGCCCTTCTTAAGGCTTACCGGTTCGTATTCGACTCCAGGGATGAAGCCACAGCCGAACGTCTGAGAATTCTCGACGGGGAGCATGAGATATGGAAATGCCATACGATTTTCAACTGCGCCGAGGTCTGTCCTAAAGAACTCAACCCCGGATGGGCCATAAGCGAGCTGAAAAAGCTGCTCATAAAGAGAAAGTTTTAGCTTGAATTCTTAGGCTTTCCATTGTATAACCAACCCTTAATATTCTGAAAAATTTGATGCTTTCTGCTTTTGATACGGAGACGATATGAAGATTCATGAGTATCAGGCAAAGACGATCATGAGAAAAATGGAAATACCCACGCCTCAGGGAAGCGTTATCGAGGACATCTCGGAGGTGGACAACGCGCTTTTAGAAATCGGGAAATTTCCTGTTGTGGTCAAGGCGCAGATCCACGCCGGCGGAAGGGGAAAAGGGGGCGGGGTTAAGCTTGCAAAGAATAAAGACGAGGCCGTAAAAGCAGTAAAAGATATTCTTGGAATGACACTGGTAACCCGCCAGACCGGCCCCAAAGGAAGGATTGTTAAAAAGGTCCTTATCGAGGAAGGGGTCGATATCAAAAGGGAGCTCTACATCGGGATCACCATTGACAGGTCTATTGAAAGCCCGGTGATCATCGCCAGCGAGGCGGGGGGCATGAACATAGAAGAGCTGGCCGAAAATTACCCCGAAAAGATCGTCAAGGAAATCCTGGACCCTGCCATCGGCATGAGGCACTTCCATGCCAGAAGACTCGCTTTTAATCTCAATATCGAAAAAGAGCTTGTCAAAGACGCTTCATCGCTGCTCATGAATCTCTACCGAATGTTTAAAAACATGGACTGCTCCCTTCTCGAGGTCAACCCCCTGGTGATTACAAAAGATAAGAGGGTTCTGGCGCTTGATGCCAAAGCCGAGTTCGACGATAACGCGCTTTACCGCCACGAGGAGATAAAAGAATTGAGGGACCTGAACGAGGAAGAGCCTCTGGAGGTTGAGGCTTCTAAATACAGGCTGAACTACATCAAGCTGGACGGCAAAGTGGGGTGTATGGTTAACGGAGCGGGACTGGCAATGGCCACAATGGATATCATCAAGCTGGCCGGAGCAGAACCCGCAAACTTTCTCGATGTGGGCGGAGGGGCCAGCGCCGAGATGGTTGAAAACGCCTTCAGGATTCTTCTGGGCGATAAGAATGTGAATGCGGTGCTCATTAATATTTTCGGGGGCATTCTCCGCTGCGACGTTCTGGCAGAAGGTGTGGTCGAGGCCATATCAAAAATCGATGTCAATGTCCCTGTTGTCGTAAGGCTGGAGGGGACGAACGTGGAAAAAGGAAGAGAAATTCTCAACAGCTCCAACCTCAACTTCAGCGTAGCCAAATCGATGCAGGAAGCGGCCGAAATGGTTGCCGGGGCTGTGAAATAATGTTACGGGATTCTTTATGAGTATTCTGATTGATAAAAACACACGGGTTATTGTTCAGGGAATCACCGGTAAAGAGGGGTCCTTCCATACAAAACAGATGCTTGCCTATGGAACCAGTGTCGTGGCCGGAGTAACGCCGGGCAAGGGAGGAACAAAAACCGAAGGCATCCCGGTTTTCAATACCGTATCCAAGGCCGTTGAGGAAACAAGGGCCAATGCCTCGGTGATTTTTGTCCCGCCGGGGTTTGCCGCTGAGGCCATTCTTGAAGCCGCAGATGAGAATATCAAGGTGATTGTCTGTATTTCAGAGGGAATTCCCACCCTCGATATGATCGAGGTCAAAAAATATCTCGAAAACAGGGGCATAAGGCTGATCGGCCCCAACTGTCCCGGAATAATATCTCCCGGAAAAAGCAAAATCGGGATCATGCCGGGCCCGATTCACAAGGAGGGATATGTCGGCGTCGTTTCCAGAAGCGGAACGCTGACATACGAGGTCGTCTATCAGCTTACGGAAAGAGATATCGGGCAGTCGACATGCATCGGGATCGGCGGTGACCCGATCATCGGAACCACTTTTGTCGACGCCCTGAAGCTTTTTAAAGACGACGATGAAACATCTGCCGTCTGCCTTATCGGTGAAATCGGGGGAACAGCCGAAGAAGAGGCAGCGGAATATATAAAGAACAATTTTTCAAAACCGGTTATCGGGTATATCGCGGGGATGACCGCTCCTCCCGGACGGAGGATGGGCCATGCCGGGGCGATCATATCTCAAGGCCGGGGAACAGCTAAAGAAAAGATCAAAACCATGAAAGAGGCCGGAATCTTTATTTCGGAAAGCCCGGCCCAGGTCGGAAAACTGGTCGAAGAGGTCATCAAGGACCGCCTTTAAAGAGAGTAAAATGGAAACAAAAAAGAAGACGAAAAAGAAATATAAAGTCATCGTCAATGAAGAGTGGTGTAAGGGCTACGGTTGTCAGATCTGTATCAATGCCTGCCCGACCCGCGTTTTCGCAATGAAGGGCCTGAAGGCCGCGGCAGTTGATCCCGATGCGTGCATCGGATGCCTTTTATGTGAACTGCAGTGCCCCGATTTTGCTATCGATGTCGAAGAGGAGAACAATGGCTGAGCGTATCACTTTGATGTCCGGCAACGAAGCCTGTGCCGAAGGGGCCATCATGGCAGGGGCGCGCTACTTTGCCGGTTATCCCATTACCCCGTCCTCTGAAATTGCGGAGCATCTGTCGCGAAGGCTCCCGCAGGTCGGCGGGGTGTTCATGCAGATGGAAGACGAGATCGCGTCGATGGCCGCTATTATCGGAGCATCGATAGCCGGTGTGAAATCGTTAACAGCGACGAGCGGCCCCGGATTTTCATTGAAGCAGGAAAACCTGGGGTTTGCCTGCTTTACAGAGGTCCCCTGTATTGTCGTCAACTGCATGAGGGGCGGGCCGAGCACCGGGCTTCCCACCCTTCCCTCTCAGGCAGATGTCATGCAGGCAAAATGGGGAACGCACGGCGATCATCCTATTATCGCTCTGGTTCCCTGCTCGGTTCAGGAGTCGTTCGACCTGATGATCAGGGCCTTTAACCTTTCGGAAAAATACAGGGTCCCCGTGCTCTTCCTTCTGGACGAACTGATCGCTCATATGAGGGAACCGCTCAGGGTTCCCGACCCCAAAAGTGTTGAAATCATAAACAGAATAAAACCGACCTGCCCTCCGGAAAAGTATTATCCCTATGACTGTCCCGAGTCGGATATCAACCCGATGGCAAACTTCGGAGAGGGATACCGCTATCATATTACAGGCCTCAATCATGACAAAACAGGTTTTCCCTCTGACGACCCTGAAATCGTCCAGAGAGACGAAGAGCGCCTGCTCCGGAAGATAGAACGCAATAAAGACGATATTATCACCTATGAAGAAAAGTGGATGGAGGATGCCGACATCGCTGTTTTTGCCTACGGCTCCACAGCAAGGTCGGCCAAAGACGCCATTATCGAGGTCAGAAAATCGGGGATCAAGGCAGGGCTTTTCAGGCCAATCACGCTCTGGCCCTTTCCTGAAAAAGAGATTGCGGCGTTAGCTGAAAAAATGGATACGATCATTGTGGCGGAGATGAATCTGGGACAGATGGTCTACGAAGTGGAGCGCTGCTCAAAGGGCAAGACCGAGATCAAGGGTGTGTTTCAGGCATCGGGCGAACCGATCACCCCTGCTAAAATCATCGACGCCATCAAGGGGTTAAAATAATATGTTCGACTACACACGATATCTAAGGAAAGATAAATTCCCCCATATCTGGTGTCCCGGCTGCGGGAACGGAACATTATTAAAGGCTCTGATACGGGCGATCGATAAACTGGGGCTGGAAAAGGACAGCATCGCCATGGTCTCGGGAATCGGCTGTTCAAGCCGGACACCGGGCTATGTCGATTTCAACACGCTTCACACCACGCACGGAAGGCCCATACCCTTTGCCGCGGGAATCAAGGCAGCCAATCCCAAGATGAATGTGATCGTGGTCACAGGCGACGGCGACGGAACAGCTATCGGGGGGAATCATTTCATCCATAACGCCAGAAGGAACATCGACATAACCGTGCTTCTTTTTAACAACCGGACCTACGGAATGACAGGGGGACAGGCCTCGCCCGCCACACTTGTCGGCGATTTTGCGACAACAGCACCATATGGAAGCATTGACCAGCCCTTTGATATCTGTAAACTCGCCGAGGCTTCCGGTGCGTCTTTTGTGTCGAGGTGCACGACCTATCATACGACCATGTTGCCAAGCCTTATAGAAAAGGCCATCAAGAAAAAAGGGTTCTCGCTTGTCGAGATATACACACAGTGCCCCACCTATTACAGGGGCAAAGGAAAAAGGACCTCTGCCACGGAAATGATCAATGAATACAAGAACACCTGCATCAAGGTTGAGGCGGCAAAAAAAATGAGCCCTGAAGAATTAAACGATAAAACCGTGGTCGGGATCCTTTGCGACAAAGACCTGCCGGAGTATCTCGATCAATATCAAAAGAAGATCATCAACGTTGCGAGGAAAAAGTAAGTGGACCAGAAATATGAAGTCAGACTAAGCGGTTCGGGAGGACAGGGGCTTCTCGTTGCCGGGATTATCCTGGCTGAGGCCGCTGCCGTTTACGAGGGAAAGAACGTTGTTCAGTCCCAGTCTTACGGCCCGGAGGCCAGAGGCGGGGCAAGCAAATCGGATGTCGTGATATCCGGCGGCGAGATCAACTATCCCAAGGCCAGCAATATCGACCTGCTTTTAGCCCTGACACAGAAGGCCTGCGATAAATACTCTCATGAGCTGAAGGAAAACGGCATACTCGTCGTTGACAGCGATATGGTCCATGACCTGCCCAAAGGGAATTTCAAGCTCTACAGGCTCCCCATCATCACGACGGCAAAAGATGTGGTCGGGAAACTGATAACCGCCAATGTCGTTGCGCTCGGGGTCATCACCGAAATCTCCGGCATTGTCAAACAGGACTCGATTGTAAAGGCCGTGATGAACAAGGTCCCGAAAGGAACGGAAGAACTGAACAAGAAAGCTCTTCATGTCGGTTTCGATCTCGGCAAAAAGGCAACACCCTGAGACCTTTTTCAAAAACCTGTCAAGCCAGAACCTTATATGCCTCCGTCAATAATCTTTTTCCCGAAGGCAATCCCCTCTTCCCTGGCTATCTCTTCTGTCTCGAATGTCTCTTCAAGATTGTGAAACTCTGAGCGGATATTACCGGGGGCAAAGGGCTGGCTGGCCGCAAAGCGGGCGACCCGCACGCTCACCCGCCACGTTCCCGAATCGTCTTCGTGAAGAAAGGGGGTGATCTGAAATCCTCTGTAAGAAACAACTTTTCCGTTCATAGACTCCTCACACGAGAAATTTGTATTCATGACACTGGGCTATTGAAGCATGACTCGCTTTAGTAAATCCATCAGATTTAATAATTTTTTTCTGGTTGTGATTCATTATATCATTCCTGAATATCCTTTGGCAAGAAAGCCAGGCTGCTGGCCAAATCTAACGGTTCCCCCGCTGAAAAGACAGTGGTTAAGTTTCTAAAATTATCTGAAAAATACTTTCCATGAAAAATATTGACAATTATTGGCTATTTGGCTATATTGCCAATTATACAATAAACAAGAGGGGATTTTGATAAAATGGATATCAAAACATATGAAAAAATGGAAGCAAGAGCAAGAATCATCAAAGCGATGGCCCATTCGACACGTCTTTTTATTATCGAGGAATTAAGCAGGGGTGAGAAATGCGTCTGCGAATTAACCGAGATGATAGGCTCTGATATGTCCACAGTTTCAAAGCATCTCTCCGTGATGAAGAATGCCGGCATTGTTCATGACAGGAAAGAAGGCTCAACCGTTTACTATGGGTTGAAGGTTCCCTGCGTGCTCAATTTCTTCAAATGTGTTGAATCGGTCTTAAAAGCCAACGCCAGGGAACAGTTAGAACTGGTGAAATAAAAAGTTAAAAAGACTATAGATAATCGAAGAAAAAACCATGTGAGCAACAATGCTAAAAAGGAGGGGGTTATGTTACCTGCAAAGCAAAAAAAGGCTTTTTTCGACTTCCAAAACTCAATAAGTGAGCATGAATTTTTGGACAAAAAAACAACGGTTTTAATCAGACTAGCGGCCTCTATGGCCCTCGGCTGTATCGCCTGAATGGAGCATAACTTTAGCGTGGCTAAAGAAATAGGAATAACAGATGATGAAATAGGTATGGCTCAGGCCATCGTAATGGCTGTTTCAGGCGGAAGGGTTTCCAATCAATTCCGTGAGGCCCGAGAAAAGAAATAAAAAGACATTTTAAAATATCTCTAGCGGATACTATCCCGACTTCTCAGGCGAACAGAAGAGACTATCTGAATCAAAAAAACGGTAACGAAAGGAATGATGGTTATGGACTGGAAAAACGAATGGAAACCTTTGCTTGTTATTCTGGCTGTTTTTTTATCTTTTTACTATCTGCCGTTGGGGACAGGACGCTTTGACAATGCTGTCATGGAAGCTCTGCATCTGGCAAAATGGTATGCGCAGGAGCATGTCCTGCTCTGCCTTGTTCCTGCCTTTTTTATTGCCGGTGCTATCGCTGTTTTTGTAAGCCAGGCTTCTGTCATTAAATATCTAGGGGCCAAAGCCAACAAGGTTCTCGCTTACAGTGTCGGTGCTGTTTCGGGAACAATTCTTGCTGTATGTTCCTGCACGGTTCTTCCTTTATTTGCCGGAATATATAACAGGGGAGCCGGGCTCGGCCCGGCCATAGCATTTCTCTATTCAGGCCCGGCCATCAACGTTCTGGCCATTATCCTTACTGCAAGAGTCCTGGGGCCGGAGCTCGGTATTGCAAGGGCTGTAGGAGCCGTTGCATTCAGCATCATCATCGGTCTCCTCATGCACTTCATCTTTATTAAAGAAGAAACAGAAAAAGCTAACACTAATCTTGCAATACCGGAAAAGGAAACAAGCCGGCCTCTCTGGCAGACTTCAGTCTATTTCTTTGTCATGGTCGCCATCCTTGTATTTGCCAACTGGGGAAAACCCGACGTAAACGAAGGGATCTGGTATATCATCTTTTCCATGAAATGGAAAATCACCGGCATATTTTCCGTTCTGTTTGCTGTTATTCTGGTTGTATGGTTCGAGCTTAAGTGGTGGAAAATTCTGTTTGCCTCGGTACCCGCAGTTATTTTGGCGTTTCTTTTTCCTGATATTCCCGCCTTGGCCTTTTCAGCAGGGGTCATCGGTCTTTCTGTAATCACAAGCACCAATGAAGGAGAAACAGGTGAATGGTTCAAATCTTCATGGGATTTTACCAAACAGATTCTGCCGCTTCTTTTCTTTGGTGTTCTAGTTGCCGGCGCCCTTCTCGGCCGTCCCGGACAGGAGGGCCTGATACCATCGAGCTGGATAAGCGGTTCTCTGGGAGGAAATTCTCTCGGGGCAAATCTCTTTGCCTCTGTTGCCGGCGCTTTTATGTATTTTGCCACGCTGACCGAAGTGCCCATTCTGGAGGGATTGATAGGAAACGGTATGGGAAAAGGCCCGGCCCTAGCGCTGCTTCTTGCCGGCCCTGCTTTGTCTCTGCCCAACATGCTGGTTATCAGAAGTATCATCGGAACAAAAAAAACTTTGGTTTTTGTCACTCTGGTTGTGATCATGGCTACTATCACCGGAATGCTTTATGGAGCTCTGTTCGGTTAGGAGAGACCAATGAAAATCGAAATCCTAGGCACGGGCTGTTCGAGATGTAAAACATTAGAAAAAAATCTGAAAAAGGCCGTGGAAGAATTAAATATCCAGGCTGATATATTAAAAGTCAGCGATATTCAAAAAATGATTGAATATGGAATTATGGCCGCTCCTGCCCTGGTCATCGATGGAGAGGTTAAATGTTCAGGTTCTCTTCCTGATGTTGAAAAAATCAAGGAGTGGCTGAGATAAAATGAAAAAATATGTATCAAAGCTCATCATTCTTTTTGTAACAGTGAATATTTTCCTGTTTTTAGATTATCGGATCAATATCGATTTGTCTCATGCCGAAAGTAAAGCCAAAAAGGAAGATCAGGCAGGCGAAAAGAATGTCAAAAACCCCTCGGTAAAAAAGATAGAAGTTGTCCATTTTCATGGAACCTATGACTGCGACGCATGCAGGAAAGTTGGTAAATATGCGGAACAAACAGTAAAAACTTTTTATGCCCGGGAACTCGAAGAGGGAAAAATAGTATTTAAGAGCGTCAACTCTTATCTTCCGGAAAACACCGAGATTTTACTTAAATATGGTGCAGCAAGCTCTTCTCTCTGGCTTGGGATTTACGATAAAAACGGTTTTCGCAAAGAACAGCTTGCTAAGGTCTGGTATAAAGTCAATAACATGATGGCCTTCATGAGCTATCTGAAAATGCTCATCGATAAAAGACTGACAGGAGATTTCGCCTAAATGGATTTAATGTCTTTTATGGAAACAATGGGAACTAACAGCACGCCGGTCATTGCGGCTTTTTTTCTGGGTCTTATGACGGCCATAAGCCCCTGCCCCTTGGCGACCAATATTGCTTCGATAGCCTATATATCCAGAAATATCGGTAGCAGCAGCAAACATACCCTTTGTGTGGGGTTTCTCTACACATTCGGAAGAATGGTCGCATACATTGCGATTGCATTTCTTATCGTATTCATTGGATCGAACATCCAGCTGATTTCCCTTGAGCTGCAAAAATACGGCACTTATATCATAGGGCCATTTTTGATAATTGCAGGATTCATCATGCTCGATTTGATAAGATTCAATTTCTCCGTGAAAAATAATCGGATTGATTCTTTACAAAAGAAGTTGTCGGGAAACGGCCTCCTTGGAGGTTTTCTCATGGGAATGGTCTTTGCCCTGACCTTTTGTCCCTTAAGCGCTGTTTTCTTTTTCGGGATGCTCATTCCGCTCTCATTGAAAACAGGTGATCCTCTCATCCTTCCTTCTTTATTTGCATTCGGAACAGGGCTGCCTGTAATTATTTTTTCTTTTATCCTGGCTTACAGCGTATCCAAATTGGCCAAGGTTGTTGACAAAGTGCAGATTTTTGAAATGTGGACAAGGAAACTGGTTTCTTTAATATTCATAATCATAGGAACATACTATTCAATAAACCAGTACTTGGTGAGATAAAAGGTTCTAAAAATATGAATGGCTTATACTAAGAAGAACTGGTTTCGAACTCATAATTTATGAAAGGAGGTGAGTTTATGAAGATAAAGGTATTGGGTCCCGGCTGCCCTAACTGCGAGAAGATGGAGGAAATGGCAAAAAAGGCGCTTTCTGAGCTGGGTGTGGATGCAGAGATCGAACATGTGCGGGATATGAACGAAATATCCAGATATATCATGGTAACGCCCGGTTTAGTAGTTGATGAAAAAGTAAAACACGAGGGTAAGCCGCTTCCAACACCTGAAAAAGTAAAAGAACTGATTCAGGAAGAAGCGTAAAAGATTGTAAAACTTATGAGGGTCAGCATAAAATTTTACAACTGGCCCTCTGCAATCATATTGAGAATTCTTATTTTAAAAACCAACTAACCATACAGTATAAATCATTGAAACGGATCATAATTAAAACCTCTGAAGATTTTCTTGAAAGGAGGATGTGATTTGGAGCTTAAAGAATATGACATCATAAACGGTATCGTTGACGGAGAAGAATGGAAGGGATGCATCGTCATGAAAGACGAGGACGGACGGCTATACGCCCTCAAGTTCCCCCAAATGAAAAAAGCCTACATCAAAGAGGTGGAAACAGCAAAGGGTAAAAGAGTTGTCTTTGAGACAAAGAAGAATGTGAGGTAATCATTCTTAATTTCTCAGTTCTTTTTAGTCTGCAAACAATTTTACTCATGACCTCATATGGCCGCGGTTAAAAACAAAATAAAAAGACAAAGGAACTTTTTATACGTTTCTTATTGTCTTATAAGTAAAATTTAAAATCCGGATATGTTTGCATTCTTTACAAATTAAAAAAACGAGTAGTCCAATTATTTTGTAACTTTTTCAAAACAAGCTGCGACTTTAAATATATTGTCTACGATGAAGATAAAAAGAATCTATTATATAGGAGAAAGGTATGGGATTAATCATCGCAGAAGATATTCACAAGGAATATCATGTGGGAGAACTATCAATCAATGCTTTAAGCGGACTCAGCTTTGAAATTGAAACATCTTCCTTTGTCTCTTTTATCGGCCCTTCCGGAAGCGGAAAGACAACTCTTTTAAATCTCATCGGCTGTCTCGACAAACCTACCAAAGGGATGCTCAAGGTTGCCGGGACAGATGTTTCCGGTCTCGACCGGAAAAAGCGGGCGGGATTCAGGGGAAGCAACATCGGTTTTATATTTCAGGACTTCAATCTCATCCCTGTCCTCACCGTGCAGGAGAATGTTGAATACCCTCTTCTTATGGTGCAGAGCACCCCGCCTAGAGAGAGAAAAGAGCGCGTTCTCTCCCTTCTCGAAGCGGTCGGGATGAGCGATCAGAGAAAGAAATACCCCGACCAGATTTCCGGAGGACAGAAGCAGAGGGTTGCCGTAGCGCGGGCACTTGTGACCCTGCCGAAGCTTGTTCTGGCTGATGAGCCGACAGCCAACCTTGACCATAAGACCGCCTATATGATTATCAACCTTATGAAGAACATGAAAAACGACTCAGGAACCACCTTTATTTTCTCCACACACGACCAGAAAATTATCGGCGAAGCAGAAGTCCTCTATACGCTGGAAGACGGCAGAATAGTAAATAACCAGAAACAAAAAAAGGGGGGCTCGGAAAATGCATAACCTTTCTAAGATTGCCATAAGAAATCTTCTCCGATACAAGAGGAGAACACTTCTTACCGCTTCACTTATAACGGTCGGCGTCGTTTTCGTCCTTGTGTTCGTCGCTATCTCCGGCTCTTTCAAGAATATGATGGTCGGGCAGATAACCGATTCCTTTCTCGGTCATATCCAGATTCACAGAAAGGGTTATGTCGCCTCTATCGACAGCCTTCCGCTTACACTGAACATGAAGCCGGGCGCTGTGGAAAAGGTTAAAAAAGCCCTTGCCGAGACCTCAAGCATAGAAGCCACCTCTTTCAGAATAAAATTCGGCGGGATGTTCAGCAATTTCACCGAAACAACTAATATCAGGTTGAATGGTGTCTATCCGGAAGACGAGTTTAAGGCCGTCCCGCTCCTCCCCTCAAGAATCAAGGCTGGGGAAAAGACACTCAAGAAGGGTGAGATCCTTGTTCCCGAGCTTCTCGCCAAGGGGATGAAAGTTAATGTTGGGGATGCGGTGGTTATCGTTGCAACAAACCGGAACGGCTCTGTGAACGGAAAGCCGTTCAGGGTCGGAAGCATCGTTGAAAGCGCTACAGGTCCCGGGGGAAGGGATGGGTACATCCATATCGAAGACGCAAAGGATATTCTCCGAATGGAAGAGATGGAGACAAGCGAGATCGTAGTGAGGCTTAAAGATTTTACCGAACTCGAAGAGATTTCCGAAAAGCTTAAGGCCATACTTTCAAAGGAACTGAACAGAAAAGGCAAGCCGATATTCGACGTGCACACATGGGAAAAACTTTCTCCTTTTTCCAAAATAGCAGGCATGATAGACATGATGACATTTTTTATCAAGCTCATGCTCATTGCCATTGTTCTCATAAGCATCATGAATGTAATGATCATGGCAGTCTATGAAAGGATACGGGAAATAGGGACCATCTCCGCTATCGGCACCATGCCTGGGAAAATTCTCTCTATGTTTGTGCTGGAGGGGTTTTTTCTCGGGGTTTTCGGCGCTATGGCCGGGAATATAACAGGAACGGCGCTCGTTTATATCATCAATGCCCTCGGGCTTACCTTTGATTTCGGAAGACAGAAAGGGCTTGTTCTTTCTACCTCCATAAACCTCCAGGATGTTGTGATGATCTCGGTTATCGTTATCTTTGTTTCGATCCTGGCAAGCCTTCAGCCCGCGTTCAAGGCTTCAAGGATGGAACCGGTTGACGCACTAAGACATGTATAGAAGGAGATTTAATATGAAAAAGATAGTTTTATCGAGTTTTGTAATTTTGCTATTGATCTCAGTTGCCGCTTATGCTTCACAAGAAAATTCAGTAAAACTTGCTGTCGCATCCGATGGCAAGACTCATACAGCCTCTGTGAGCAGCCAGGCAGCCAGATGCTCATACTATCTGATATTTGATGGCACCGCAAAACTGATTGAAGTGATTGACAACCCTTTCAGAAATGCAAGCGGCGGAGCCGGACCTTCTGTAGCAGGCTTCCTTGCTCAGAAAGGAATTGCTATCGTAGTCGCTGAAAGCTTCGGCAACAAGATGACGAATGCTATAAAAGATAAGGGGATAAAATATTATAAATTGAAAGGCAGTGCTGAAGATGCTGTCAAAAAAATCCTGAAAATCAAATAAAACAGTATGACAGTAAAAATATTCTTGAAACACCAGGGAGATTAAAAAATGCTTAAAACCATGATTTTCTTTATAGCGCTTCTGTTTTCTATCCCTGCCTATGCAGTAGACGGCAATCAGCTTTTAAAACAGGTGGACAGGAACCTGAACCCTGATTCTTTCGAATCCTACAGGAAGCTTATTAATGTTGAACCCGATGGCACCAAAAAGGAATTTATTCTCTTTACAGTAAAAAAGGGAACTGATAAAGTAGCCGCCCTTTTCCTCTCACCCGCAAGCGAAAAAGGACGAAGCACGCTCAGGCTCGGCGAGAATATGTGGCTTTATATCCCGAACGTGGGGAAACCCATCCGTATAACAAGCCTTCAATCCGTCGTAGGCGGGGTCTTCAACAATTCTGACATACTCCGGCTCGACTACTCGGCAGAATACAACGTGGAAAAAGTTGAAGAGAGCGGCAGCGAGTATCTTTTGCATTTAAAGGCAAAAACGAAAACTGTTGCCTACGACAAGCTCAAGCTCTGGGCAGACAAAACAAAAAAACTCCCCGTAAAGGTGGAATGTCTTACCGAAGCTTCCATGCTCATTAAGACCCTTCACTTCAAGAACATCAAGGACTTCGGAAACAAGGTCGTGAGACCTTCTGTCATAGAAACGGACAGCCCGCTTTACAAGGGATTTAAGTCTGTTATGATCTTTGCAAAAATTAAAAAAAGGGATTTTCGGGACGAAATTTTCACCCTTTCTTCCATGCCAAAGCTCGATTCTGTAAGATAAGATGAAAACTCTTGCAAGGCTTTTATGTTTTTTAATGATACTGCAGCCTCTAACAATTCTTGCGGAAGAAAATTATACCTTTGAACTGTCCGAAATAGAGAAAAAACCGTACAGTCTTGGCGGATACGTTGAGTTTCAGCCTATTCTCTTTGGTCTAGACAAGGATGCCTCTTTGTATAAGCTCAGATTCCACAGCAAAAGCGAGGGGGATACCGTAGAAGAGAACAAGACAACACTCCAGCTTGATGGAGGTTACGAAAAAGGCATTGCAAGACTCTATACAAAAGTGAACCTTGAGGCCGAAGAATCCTTTCAGGGATGGTCTGACGAAGCCAAATTTTACGAAGGTTATCTCTCTCTTAAACCGTCATCTTCCTTTAATCTTGATTTTGGAAAAAAGACCGTGAACTGGGGCAAGGGTTATGCCTGGAATCCCGCTGCTTTCATAGACAGAGTCAGGGACCCTGATGATCCCCAGCTTGCCAGAGAGGGATTTGTAGTCGCCTCTGCCGACTACATAAAGAGCTTTCAGGGGAATCTGAAAACCCTCTCTCTCACATCTTTGCTTATTCCTGTCTATGAAGATGTCAATAACGACTTCGGGAAAACCAAGCATCTAAACCTTGCGGGGAAAATTTATTTTCTTCTGTACGATACAGACATTGATTTCATGTTCTTAGCCGGAGCAAGCAAGGCAAACCGTTATGGCATGGATTTCTCGAGAAACATCACATCAAACTTTGAAGTGCACGGAGAATTTGCTTTCATAGAAGATTTTGAGAAGAAGTTTACGGATCAAAACGGTTTCGTCTCCAGCAGGGAATATAATGCCACAAGCTTTCTTCTAGGGTTGCGTTACCTCACAAGAAACGACATAACCTTTATCTTTGAATATTATAATAACGGGACTGGATTTACACCCTCTGAAATTCGGGATTATTTTTCCTTCGTCAATACGGGATATGATAACTTTATATCTACTGGTAACAACTCCTCTCTAAAAAAGGCCTCAGTTCTTGCCGGCGGAAGTTATAACAGGAAAAACCCAATGAGGGATTACTTTTATTTTCGTATCAGTCAAAAAGAACCGTTTGAGATCCTTTATTTCACCCCTGCAGTAACATGTATTTATAATGCAAATGACAGGAGCTTTTCGCTGTCTCCTGAGCTTCTTTATACCGGCATCACAAATTTTGAATTGCGGGCGAAATCAGGCATCCTCATTGGAGAGAGAAACAGTGAATATGGAGAAAAACAAAATGACTACCGTATTGAACTGAGGTTGCGATACTACTTTGACGCATTGAAACTACTGAATCGGGCTGTAAGTAAGATGAACAGGTCTGACAACAAAAAGCTATGATGAAAAAAGCTTTTGAAAATTTTGATGAAAATAAAAAAAAGATATGACAGATATCATCGTTGAAGGGTTAAACAGAAAGGCTTTTAGAATAAAAAATAGCTGGGAGTAGTTATGAAAATAAAGAAACCTCGCTTTGATATTCGAAGACCCGTAACATTAAAAAAGCCGGTTACCGGGAACATGATCGCTGAAGCGCTGAAAAAAGCGGCTCTGGAGCTCCAGTCCAGATTTGTAGAGATGGATAGAAAAAATATCAACGGGGAAGAATCGGCCATGCTCGGCCTTTCCGGTTCCGCACCTGATGCCGATACCGTAATCAGAACCGGTGAAGACTTAAGTGAAACGAGGATATTTTTTAACAGGACATACGAGACAATCGGTGTGGGAAGCATTCACTGGAGCGGGGTAAAGTTCAACTGGGATACCTATGAATGCGGGCATATCCGGAATGTGGAGCTTGTAAAAAAAGAATTGGAAGAGATCTTTTAAGGTTTTTTCTTCTCATAACAGTAACGGATCGTTTCGGAACGGGCTTTCGCACACTTTTCAGCGATACGCTGGGGGGTGAAGAACTTTGTATTGTGGCCCCTTTGCTGATTGCACCAGTACTTTTCCATTTCTCTGGCCGATCTGCAGGCCATCTCTCGCTGCTCGGGCGTTAACTCCTTCTTTAGTCCCTTACTATCACCCTTTGCCCAGCCGCAGAGAAAGAAAAACAGGAGGAGTATAAGAACTATTTTTTTTATCATCGCCTCAAAGAGTTTTAAAAAATACTATTATGTCATATTTATCAAAAAAAGAAAAACAGTCAAAACAATTAAAAAGAAATGCTGAAATTCATCTGCCAGTTTTCCCTGCCACTTTGACTCCGGCATCTGTCTCTTCTACGAGTTTTTATGGAGAATTTCCCGAAAAAAAACGATTAATTCTATTGAAAAAAGCAGAAAAACAGGCTTATCCTGTTCCGGACAATAAAGGGCCAAATTTCTATTGACATTGGACCCTAATTTTATAATGATGTTGAGGAGTTTTTTTAAAGAGAGAGGATTATGGACGATTACCGTGTAAGGCTTGAGATTTTTGAGGGACCTGTTGACCTCCTTTTGCATCTCATAAAGAAGAACGAGCTTGATATCTACGATATTCCCATTGCTTTGATCACGAGGCAGTATCTGGAATATATCGACTTAATGAAAGACCTCAGCCTGGATATTGCGGGCGAGTTCCTCGTTATGGCCTCCACCTTAACCCTTATCAAATCGAAGATGCTCCTTCCGGTCAGCGAAACCGAGGAAGATGAGGATGAAGGGGAAGACCCGAGGGCAGAGCTTGTGGAAAAACTCCTTGAATACCAGAAGTTTAAAGACCTGGCCCAGGAACTGCAGGAAAAAGAGCTGCTTCAAAGAGAGATATTCACACGTGAGAAGGCCACTGATAAAACCGCCCATACAGGAGATGAAATCTGGATCGATGCAACCATTTTCGACCTTCTCAATGCCTTAAAAGAACTTCTTGATGTTGCCCCGGAAGATATCAGCAAAGAAATCTTTGTCGATGAAATAACCGTTGCTGAAAAGGTTAATTTTATTATGGACAGATTTGAGGAACAGGAATTCTTGAGTTTTGAATCGCTTTTCCTCGATATGACAAGTCGGATCGAGGTTATCGTAACGTTCCTCGCGCTTCTGGAGCTGATGAAGATGAGAATGGTCAAGGTCCAGCAGACAACACATTTCGGCACAATAAGGATATACAGAGCTGCCTGATCAAAAAGGAGATTTTGTGGACAGAAGAGAGTTGAAAAGAATTATCGAGACCCTGTTATTTGTATCGGAAAAGCCCCTGACCCTTGAGAGGGTCATTGAGGTTGTCGGTCAGGAACTGGACAAGAATTTCGTCCGGACACTGTTTGAGGAACTGATAGCAGAATATCAGGAGGGGGCCTTTCAGATAAGGGAGATTGCCGAGGGTTATCAGCTCTGCACCAGGCCGGAATACGGTGAATGGATCAAGAACCTTTTAAAGATAGAAAGAAAGACAAGGCTTTCCAGGCCTTCTCTTGTAACCCTGGCAATCGTCGCCTACAAGCAGCCGATAACCAGGATTGAGGTTGAAGAGATAAGAAAGGTCGATGTCAGCGGAATATTGAAAGGTCTTCTCGAAAAAAGGCTGATAAGGATTGTCGGGAGAAAAAAGGTCATGGGAAAACCGATTATGTATGGAACAACAAAAGAGTTCCTCGAGTACTTCGGACTGAAAGAGCTTTCAGACCTTCCGAAAAAAGAAGAATTTCTCTCTATCTATGAAAAGGACTCTCAAAAAGAAGAGGAAAAAGAAGCAGACCTTTTTGATCAGACAGCCGAACAGGAATCGTAAAGCTCATACCCGGCCAAACATCATATCGTTATCTTTCATAATCCTGTCTTTATCAGAAATAAAATCACAAAAATCTATTGACGAAACCCTCTCTTTTTGATAGAAAGGAAGGGGTTAATCCTTTATTTCTTCTATCACCGTTAGCGGGTTCAAACGGGTTAAGGGGTTATTTTCAAAGCAGTTATCCTTTTGTTGGTTTAATGCGCTCAAAACAGGAGCGGTCATCTTGGGGGATGCTTTCTATGGGTGGTATCAAGATAGCGATATGCGGGCTCGGCAACTGTGCAAGCTCTCTGATACAGGGTATTGAGTATTACCGGAGAAAGAATGAGAAAGAAGCGATCGGTCTGATGCACTGGGATCTAGGGAGTTATAAGCCGCATGATATAGAAGTGGTAGCGGCATTTGACATAGACAGGAGGAAGGTCGGCAAGGACGTCTCGGATGCGATATTTGAGCTTCCCAACTGCACCAAGGTATTTTGCAGGGACATAAAAAAGACGGGAGTAAAAGTCCGGATGGGCCGGGTGCTGGACAGCTTTGCAGGGCACATGAAGGATTACGACAAAAAGTATGCCTTTGTCTTATCGGACAAGAAAGAGGCGACCAAGAAGGATGTTGTCAAAGAGCTCAAAAGCTCCGGGGCTGAGATTTTACTCAATTATCTTCCTGTCGGCTCCGGAAAGGCGGTGGAATTCTATGCCGAATGCGCGCTCGAGGCCGGTGTAGGGCTTCTCAACAACATTCCTGTCTTTATAGCGAGCAATCCGAAGTGGAGAAAGCGTTTTGAGAAGGCGAACATTCCCCTGATAGGAGATGATATCAAATCCCAGCTCGGGGCGACGATCGTGCACCGGGTCCTTACGAATCTCTTTGAGAACCGCGGGGTGAAGCTGGAACGGACGTATCAGTTAAACACGGGCGGTAACACCGATTTTTTGAACATGCTGGACAGGACACGGCTCACAGATAAAAAGAAATCGAAGACCGATTCGGTCCGTTCACAGAGCAAGCATCCGCTTACTGACGAGAACATCCATATCGGTCCGAGCGACTGGGTGGCCTGGCAGAAAGACAACAAGGTCTGTTTCCTCCGGATGGAGGGAAGGATTTTTGGAGATATCCCGATGAACCTGGAGCTGAGGCTGTCGGTCGAGGATTCCCCTAATTCCGCCGGGGTGTCGATCGATGCGATTCGCTGTTTGAAGCTTGCGCTTGACAGGGGCAAGGGGGGGATACTCTATTCCCCTTCGGCCTATTTCATGAAGCATCCGCCGAAGCAGTACACGGATGATGAGGCGTACTGGCTGACAGAAGATTTCATCAAGGGAAAAAGAGACGATTAAATCTTTTCCTGCCGGCACTATTCATCATTTTTATCAATAAAGAGAGGTCATCACATGGCAGATACCGATAATATAAAGCTTTCCGAGGATGAACGGCAGAGATATAAAAGACAGATGATGATGGCAGGATGGGGTGAAGAGGGACAGAAAAAATTAAAGGGCACGACCGTCTTTATGATAGGGGCCGGGGGTCTCGGCTCCCCTGTTTCGATATATCTCGCTGTCGCCGGAATCGGGAAAATCATCATATGCGATTTTGACAGTCCTGACCTGACAAACCTGAACAGGCAGATTCTTCACACAGTAAAAGACCTCAAAAAGAACAAGGCCGTATCGGCAAAAGAGACGCTAACAGAGCTCAATCCCGATATAATCGTCGAGGCTGTCAGCGAAAAGATAACAAAAGAGAATATCGACAAATATGCCAGGGACGCGGATATTGTTATCGACTGCCTCGATAATTTCCCGACGCGTCATATTGTGAACGAATACTGCGTGAAAACCAAGAAGCCTTTTGTGCACGGCGGGATATACGGAATATCGGGTCAGCTCACCTTTTTCCATCCGCCGGAAACAGGGTGTCTTTCATGCATCTTTCCCTCATCTCCGGAACCGGAGGTCTTCCCGGTTCTCGGCACAACACCCGGCGTTATCGGCTGTCTTCAGGCAACAGAGGTGATAAAGTTCCTTCTGGGAAAAGGGACAAACCTTAAAAACTGTCTCTTGACATGGGACGGGGAAAGGATGGAATTTCGCAAACTGAACATCCACAAATCCCCCAACTGTCCTGTGTGCGGCGAAAAAAAGGAATAGACAGACTACAAAGGAAACTCTCCTTTGCCGAAGACCTTTCTTGGTTTTACCCCGTCGGCAGGGCCGACAACACCCTCTTTTTCCATAAGCTCAACCATTCGCGCGGCCCGGTTATATCCGACCCTCAGTCTCCTTTGAATCATGGAAATGGAGGCCTGTCCGGTGCTTGTCACCAGTTGAACAGCCTCCGAATATTTTTCATCGAAATCCCCTTCTTCATCGACAATATCTCTGACCTCGCTCTGCTGTAAAAACTCTTCATGATATTCGGGACCCTTCTGCTTCTTGAGAAACATTACAACCCTTTTCACCTCTTTCTCAGAAACATAGGCCCCGTGAATCCTCTCCGTTCTCGAGGTCCCCGGCGGGATAAAGAGCATATCCCCCTTGCCCAAAAGCTGTTCGCCGCCGTTCGTATCGAGAATCGTTCTCGAATCGACCTTGGAAGCGACCTTGAACGATATTCGCGAAGGGAAATTGGCTTTAATAACGCCTGTGAGAACATCGACAGACGGTCTTTGCGTTGCCACCAGAAGATGGATTCCCGCGGCCCTGGCCATCTGCGCCAGGCGGGTGAGAGAATCCTCGACCCCTTTTGATGATACCATCATCAGATCGGCCAGTTCATCGATGACAACAACAATATAGGGGAGCTTTTGCAGCGGTGTCTTTTCGCCTGTATCCTGTTTTTTCAGTCTGTCCCCTTTCTCGACGATTTCCGAAAGCCTCATCGTCGGCTTGCCTCCGCTTTCGTCGACCAGCCTGTTAAAACTCTCGATATCCCTGACCTCATTCCCTGCAAGAATTGCATACCGTCTCTCCATCTCCTCGACAACATTCCTGAGAACAACAGCCGCCTTCTTCGCCTTTGTCACCACGGGAACAAGCAAATGAGGGATGCCGTCATATATTGAAAGCTCGAGCATCTTCGGGTCAATCATGATGAGCTTCACATCATCGGGGGTCGAATTAAAAAGAAGGCTGCAGATCATGCTGTTCAAAGCAACGCTCTTGCCCGAACCGGTAGCCCCTGCGATCAGAAGATGCGGGATCTGCGCAAGGTCTGTAACCGCCGGGGTACCCATGATATCTTTACCGAGTGTCAGAGAAAGTTTTGATTTCGCCCTCTGGAATGTTTTGGAGCTGAGAATATCCTTTAGAGAGACATGCTCCCTTTCCTTGTTGGGAATCTCGATCCCGACCACGGCCTTTCCCGGAACCGGTGCGACTATCCGGACATTTGCGGCTCTTGTGACCAGTGCAATATCATCAGAAAGATTAACGATCTTGTTCACCTTGACCCCGGACGCCGGCTCAAATTCATACATGGTAACAACAGGTCCCGGCAGTACCTGCACCACCCTGCCGTTAACCCCGAAATCCACGAGCTTCTTCTCAAGCATCTCCGAATTGATCAGAATATCCTCTTTTTTCTGGCTCTTCTCTATCGGCACGGGATCATCCAGAAGAGAAAGAGGGGGAAGCCTGTATGAGCCGATCCGCTTTGATGCGCCAAGCTCATTTTCCGAGGGGAAATAGGGTTCGACCTTTTCTTTCTCTGCGGCTGCCTTTACCTCTTTTTTTGTCTCCAGTTCCCCGATTATCTTCGGCTCTCTCTTTTCCATTGGCGGCGACACTGTTTTCCCTCTTGTTTTTATCTTTTCCGTCCGGCCGGGAACGGGGATTTTGGTTCGGAGGGACAACAATTTTTTCAACATGTTTAAAAGGTACACGCCTGCCTTCTTCAGAAGAACTCCGGCAGCAATCAAAAGGGACAGGAGCTTTTTTAGGGCGAAGACAACAGCACCCAGAACCCCCTTCAGGAAAAACCCTGTTGAGAATCTCGAAAACAACATGAAGGATATAATCATCAGGGTAACAAGAACAAGGATCGCTCCGACCTTGTTAAAATAGTCGATAAGAAGGCTCGAGACAAAATAACCGACCAGACCGCCGGCCTGCACCTTCGGAAACTTGATGTGGACAAGGCCGCAGTAAGAAAAGAGGAACAGCATTCCGCCTGATAAGTAGTACCAGTATATCCGGCTTGTCTTTTGCAAAATGACCGCAATCCCCAGAAAGGCGATAATAAACGGGATAAAATATCCCCCGCTCCCCAGAAACTGAATGAATGCGTCGGCAAAGTAGGCTCCGACAAGCCCCATTGCGTTCTTCACCTGGGTCTTGGAATCGTAAACAGTATTGAAAGAGGGATCGCCGTGATGATAGGATAAAAGACTGATGAGAAGAAACAGGGAAAAGGCCAAAATGAGAATCCCGCCGATATCCTTTATCCCTTTATGTCTAAAAATAAGCATCCTTACCTGCCTTTATCAAACCGGAAATTGCATGAGATTGTCCCGTCCAGAATATAAGCCAAAAACAGAGGTGTTTCCCCTTCATGCCCAGACATTTTTAAACAGGCAGAACCTCCCGTCCTTTTAACTTTTTTGCTCTTTTCTATAGCAATTTTATAGCATATATCAAATTTCGTTGCAACGGATTAAAGCACTTTCAAAAGGACGGTAAGGGGAACAAACTTTTTCCCTGTAACAGCTTTTTTATTTTTACCTTGCAGAGTTCTCTTTGAATCATTATAATTTCTAAGTTTTTTTAATATATACGAGGGGAACATGCCTGAAAAGAGAGAAGAATGGAAAAGCAGGGTCGGCTTTATTATGGCCGCAGTCGGCTCAGCTATCGGGCTCGGGAATATCTGGAGATTCAATTACATGGCCTATTCCAACGGCGGCGGCGCGTTTCTTATCCCTTACTTCATCTCTCTTTTTACCGCCGGAATCCCTCTGCTGATCCTGGAATTCGGTCTCGGACATAAGATGCGGGGCTCGGCACCCCTCTCCTTTAAGAAGCTCGGAGACAGATGGGAGTTCATCGGCTGGTGGCCTATTATGTATATTATGATCGGCGTTGAGCTTTACTATACGGTCATCATCGGTTACTGCGTGAACTATCTTGTATATGCTTTCTCTCTTGTCTGGGGAAGTGACCCGAACTCTTTTTTCTTTAAAAACTTCCTCAAGGTTAGTGACAGCCCATGGAATCTTGGCGCTCCTAATATTACCGTTATTTTCGGGCTGGCCGTTGTCTGGTTTGCGATGTGGGTTATCTGTTCCCGGGGGGTTCAAAAGGGAATCGAAAAGGCCTGTAAAATATTCGTTCCCCTTCTTATTGTTCTGATTTCCATTCTCATTATAAGAGGGCTCACCCTTCCCGGTGCTTTTGAAGGGATCAAGTGGTATCTCAAGCCGGACTTTGCCGTCCTTAAAAACCCGAAGGTATGGATGGACGCCTATTCCCAGACCTTTTTCTCCCTGACAATCGCTTTCGGGGTCATGATCACCTATGCCAGCTACCTTCCGAAAAATTCGGATATTAACAGCAGCGCCTTTATCACGGGCCTTATCAATCACTTCTTCTCCTTTTTCGCCGGTTTTGCCGTATTCAGCACACTCGGTTTCATGGCCTTCCAGTCGAATCAACCCCTTGACAAGGTTGTGACGCAGGGCATCGGTATGGCTTTTGTGGCTTTTCCCAAGGCCCTGAACGAAATGCCGATGTTTTCAAAGCTCTTTGGGGTCATATTCTTTCTTGCCCTTGTTATTGCAGGATTATCCTCTGCCATATCGCTCATAGAGGCTTTCTCAGCAAGTGTGATGGAGAAGTTCGGCGTCTCCAAGTCCAGGGTGATCAATATAATCTGCATCCTGGGATTCTTCGGAAGCATCATCTTCACCACAAAGGGGGGTCTCTACTGGATCGATATTGTCGACCACTTTATCCTCCAGTATGGTCTTGTGATTGTCGGTTTTCTCGAATGTCTTGTCATTGGCTGGTTTATGAAAACAGAGGAGTTTAGAAGCCATCTCAATCAAACCTCTTACTTCCCTATCGGAATCTGGTGGGATTTCTGCATCAAGTTCCTTACCCCCACAATCCTTCTGACAATTATCACCTATACAACCATACAGGAGTTCATCAAGCCTTATGGGGGATACCCAAGAGCCGCCACGCTCGTTATCGGTGTGGGGTGGGTCGTTATAACCTTTGTCGTTGCTATGATATTTGCCCGCACCCGTTGGAAAAAACAGCTTTAGAACTTATCTTTGGTAAGCATCGCTATTCTTTGCCTTCAGCTGAAGGCTTTTATCCGGAACCATTTTCCAGAGAATCAGAAGGGCAACGACCATCATGATCATGAGTGTGAGAACAGCCCCTTTATATCTCACAGCATCTCCGAAAGGGTGCAGGACAAGAACGACCAGCCCCCATAAAAGAGGGCCGGTTATCGCTGCGCACCGGCCGGAAAGAGAATAAAGACCGAAAAACTCTCCGAGCATCTCCTCGGGTACGAGCGAAACCATGAGCGGCCGTGCTGATGTCCATGTCCCTCCCATGAATATACCGACAAAAGAACCCATGACCCAGAATATCATCTGGTTCGTCGTAACAACAATGATGAACAATGAGACAATCCAGCCGCAAAGGACAATCATCAGGGTCTTCTTGCTCCCGAGCCGGTCCGTAAGCAAACCGAAAAGGCCGGAGCCGAAAATGGCAGAAGTGGTGGAAACGATGAAAAGGGGGATGATGACGCTGTCGGCAAAACCCATTACTTTTGAAGCATATACAGCCATAAAAATAATAATTGTACTAATGGCATCTTCGTAAAAGAACTTTGCTATCAAAAAGGAGAGGACACCCGGGTATTTTTTTGTGTTCGATATGCTGTCAATGACCTTTAAAAATGCCTCCCGAAGTTCAACCTTCCTTTTCACTTCTCCAGAGCTCTCAGGAGCCCGGTCCTTTAAAAAAATAAAGGTCGGAATAGAGAACAGTAAAAAGAGAATTGCTGTCGGAACAAAGGTCGCGGCCCTTCCTGCCCCTTCGATAAAAGGGATGTTCAGTCCGAGCATCTTCCCTTCGTTGAAAGGCATGACCAGAATCATCCCGATGATCGCTCCAAGGTACCCGAGCGCAACACCGTAGCCGGAAATCCTGCCGATATTCTTCTTTGAGCTGATCTGCGGCAAAAGGGCGTTGTAAAAAACAAGCCCTCCCTGATAAGAGTAGTTCGCTATGATAAAGAAGATAATCACCGCTGTGACCTTAAAAGGAAGGGACCCGATAGACCTTCCGGCAATACCGATAAGCGCCGTAAAGAGAATCGATGTCATGGTCAGAGAGATGAGAAAGGGCATCTTCCTTTTACGGACATCGGAAATAACACCAAGAACCGGCATGGAAAGAGCAACAAGGATCATTGAAAACGAATTGCCAAAACCGACCCAGATATCCTCCATGCCAAGACCGATCGTCAGCCAGAGAGGAAAATAGAGGGTGACAACATTCATGGAAAAGATGGTATTGGAAAAATCATACAGGACCCATGAAAATGTCTGAAGCTTCGGGGAATGTGACATATCGCCAAAAAATGGGGGTTACTTGTTACTCTGTAAATATCTTTCAACAAGGCTTCGGCATATCTCTTTGATCTTTTTGATATCGTCATTTTCAAACCGTGCATAATGGATACCGCAGACAAGCACAACTTTTTTAACGAGATTGATGCAAATGGTCTCCGCCACTTCGCGGCCGATCTCTTCATCCTTGTGGCCGAGAACATTGATAACGCTCGACGTGCAGGAAATCTCTTCTTTATTATCGAGAGACGGTCTCGGAGAGGCCAGGATGCAGGAACCGATATGGCTTCTCTCTCCGCCGTAAAGCAGGATAAGAAGATCGTCTCCCATTTCTATTGGTTCAAGAACAATCTCCTGGTTTCTGAACTGTTCTTTCAGCATCTCTATTTTACCCCCCATCTCTTAAAGAGATTATTTTTTATCTTTAATATATCGAGTGTTTTACCGACAATATGGTTCACCAGGTCATCGATACTTTTTGGGTTATGATAAAAGGCCGGGGATGCCGGCAGAATGGTAACGCCTATTTTCGAAAGTTTCTGCATATTATCGATGTCGATAGGGCTGTAAGGGGTTTCCCTGAGAACGAGAATGAGTTTTTTTTCTTCCTTTATAATGACATTGGCGCACCGGTGGATAAGGTTCAAAGAAATACCGGAGGCAATACACCCAAGCGTATTCATGGAGCAGGGAATAACGGCCATAGAGTCGATTCCGAAGGAACCGCTCGCCAGAGGCGAATCGATACTGCCGATTTCATGATGATGGCCGGCATATGTGTTTAATTCCTCTTTTCCGAAACCGAGCTCATATTTCGCCACCTTGTCCCCGGCATCCGAAACGATCAGATGGCTCTCGATATTCAGGGTCTTGAGAGCCTCCAGAAACTTAAGTCCGTATATCGAGCCGCTGGCTCCTGTCATCCCCACGGCAATCTTCATATATCACCCATAATGTTTTGATTTTCTGTTTATTTATTAATCTTATGCGAGGAAGAAGGAGTTGTCAAGGGTGAATGACAGAACTGTTTCACTGTACCAAAGATGTCCAAAAGGTATATTATCAATGGATTGCACTACCCTCTTGACAAAAAAACCATCTTTCTTATATTTAAAGGTAAGGATATGAACAAACCAGCCTGAAGGCAAAAAACAGTGCCTGGGTCTAATACAGAAAAAACTCTTGTTAGACTCGAAAAAACTTTTCTTTTCTGATCGATATCTGAAGCCGGATCAGGATCTACTACCACACTCATCAGAGTTCCTCTATCCTTTCAAAGCAAGAACATTGACCAAAGGGTGATATCCCTCTTACAGGCTCAGTCGCTGTTCCGAAGATTAATTTAGTAAAAAAATCATAATCCTGTTAAAAAAAGGAGGTAACTATCATGAAGAATAACAATAAAACAACAATTTCAATCATTAAGGCCGATATCGGAAGCATAGGAGGACATATTAAGCCGAGCAAAAGATTGCTGGAGAGAGTTCAGGAATTTATAGATAAAGGAAGGGGGATATTTGTGGACTCTTATGTGGGTTCGACAGGGGACGATATTGCCATACTATTTTCCCATCATCTTGGAAAGGAAAGCGAGAAAATCCACAAACTGGCATGGGACGCATTCATAGCCGGAACCGCAGCAGCAAAAGAGCAGGGTTTATATGGTGCCGGCCAGGACCTCCTGAAAGACTCCTTTTCCGGTAATGTTAAAGGAATGGGTCCGGCTGTTGCCGAAATAGAATTTGAAGAAAGACCGAATGAGCCGTTTTTGGCCTTTGCCGCTGACAAAACAGACCCCGGGGCTTATAATCTTCCCTTATACTTAGGCTTTGCCGACCCCATGCACAATTCAGGACTCATGCTGTCCCCCTCCATGAGCAAGGGTTTCAAGTTCACGATAATGGACGTTTCTCAAACTGAAGGGGACAGTGTTATAGAGCTTAACGCCCCTGAGGACATATATGACATTGCCGCTCTTTTAAGAGACAACCAGAGATTTGTCGTCGAGTCGATCCATTCAAGAAATAATCTTGAGCACGCGGTATCGGTAAGCACCACGAGGCTTCACAATATTGCAGGAAAATATACAGGCAAAGACGACCCGGTAATGATCGTCAGGGTTCAGGGTGCCTTTCCTGCAACAGGTGAGGTCTTATCTCCTTTCAGCATCGGACACTTCGTTGCCGGCTTTATGAGGGGAAGCCATACCGGCCCGATGATGCCTGTTAAAAAGAACGCTACGGTATCTTTTTTTGACGGCCCTCCGATAGTGAGCTGCCTTGCCTTTTGCGTCCACAAAGGGAAACTGACCGAACCGGCAGATGCCTTTGACCATCCGTACTGGAATTATATCAGGGACAGGGTCTCGGCAAAGGCCATGGATATAAGGCAGCAGGGCTTTTCTGGCTGCGCAATGCTCGGATATGATGAGCTTGAATACGGCGGTATTGTAGAAAAAATGGGGAGACTGGAATCGAAATTCAAGACCAGATAATAAATACCCCGGTTCCTAAAAAAAGGACTTTTCTATGAGCGGCAATGTTACTTTGTGGAATGGTTGAACATTCTCGCTTTTTTCAGGTTGTCCCCTGCTTTGTCGTAAAAAGCCGGTTTTATCTCTATGGCCTTCTCAAAGAAGTTGATGGCATTGTCGATCTCACCCTGGGTCAAATAGACACATCCCAGATTATTGTAGGCCTGCGCCTCATTTCCCGCCTTTCTAAAGGCTTCAAAGGCCTCGTTATACCGCTTCATCTCTGACAGGGCCATACCGAGATTATTGTAAATCCTTTCATCTGAGAGTTTTTTGTTCAGCCCCTTTTTATAGGCATCAACAGCCTCTTCATATTTTCCGGCCAGCGAGTACGATACACCCAGGTTATTATACAAAAACCCTTCCTCGGGTTTTAAGGAGACGGCAGCAATATACTGGCTGGCGGCCTCGTCATAATTTTTCCTGTGATCATAGATAATGCCCAGGAAATTATGGGCATGCCATAGTTTCGGGTCGAGCTCGACCGCCTTCTTGAAATTCTTTTCCGCCTCGTCGTATTTCTTCATCTGGAAGAACGCCTGCCCTATTCCTTTGTGTGCCAGTGCATGCTTCGGTCTTTTTTTGAGCACCTTTTGAAATTCCTTGATAGCCTCTTCGTTTTTCTCACCGATAAGAAGCGTCAGTCCCTTTTTATAAATAAGCGTTGTGTTCCTCGGATCCTTCTTGAGAGCCTTTTCATACTGAAGAAAAGCCTTATCGAGATTGCCGTTGCTCAGAAAAACGTCTCCGGACCCTTCAATTTCCCTGGCTGTTATTTTGGGAAGTTTTCTAGGCTCAGTAGCTTTATCCGGAACAATGATCAGGCGTCTCTTCTGCAGGGCTGTCAGACTTTTTTTTGCAGGATTGTTTTTCAGGCTCGCTTTTCGATAACTTTTCGTCGCAGAGCTGCAGCCTGCGATACCGGTTATAAAGACTCCCAGAATCATAACAACTAAAAAAGACATCCTTTTCTTTTGACAATCCATTGTCTGTTCTCCTATCCTTTTTTTAATGTTACTGCTGCATAAATGTATAGTAAATACGGATCACCGCCGGTCCGAGAATGGCGACAAAAAGCGCCGGAAAAATAAACAGGACCGAGGGAAATAACAATTTTACCGGCAGTTTGGAAGCTATTTCCTCGACCTTCTGGTACCTTTTTGTCCTGAAAGAATCGGAAAACACCCTAAGCGCCTGGCCGACGCTGGTGCCGAACTTCTCTGTCTGGATAAGCATCGTAACAAGGCTCTTCATATCATCCAGATCTGTCCTTACAGCCAGATTCCTGAGCGCATCCTGCCTCTGTTTGCCCGCCCTCACTTCCAGATTAAAGAGTTTGAGTTCGTCACTCAGCACCCTGCTGCTCAGCCTGATCTCCTCTGCTATTCTGCTGAAAGCGGCATCCATTCCCATACCGGCTTCCACACAGACCACAAGAAGATCAAGAACATCGGGAATTCCATCGAGTATTTTCTTTTTTCTTCGGTCGGTTCTTATTGCAAGCCAGATATCAGGCAGGTAGAACCCTGAAATGGCAAGGATAAGACAGATAATCATGCTTGCCGTGGGATCGGTCAGCCCCAAAAACGTGATTCGAACAAGCAGGAAAAAGAAGGGCAAAAACATCATGAGCAGGATTTTGGCCCCGTAAAAAATTGCCGGGGCATTGAGAACACGTATGCCCGCCTTGAGAAATTTTATTCTCATTCTTGAATAATCTTCGAACCCCTCGGGAGTCGCACTTTTACCCAAAAAACCCAACATGTTCAAAATCGGCTTTTTCACTGAAGCCTCTTTTGTAGAAGATGGGGTTTCTTTATCATGGGTTTCCTGCCTCTTTCCGGTTTTTTGAATTTTTTCTACGATTTCCTTTCTTCTGGAAAGCTGACGAACGAACAGCAGTATCCCTGCAAAAAAAAGGATGATCGAAAAAAAAGCAATGCCGGCAATCACAATAGGAATATTTACGGCTGTCAATGTCATCCCCTATACTTAAAGATTCAAACTTTTATATTAACCATTTTTTTAATGATAATAACGCCTATACCCATAAGCAAAACGCACACACCCGCTACGATCCTTCCTATAGGATCAACTACCAGGGTGTTGATATAATCCGGATTCGAAAAGCGGAGAAAAATCACAACACAAACAGGAAGAGCGATCAGGATGATGGCCGATAATTTTCCTTCGGCCGCCAGGGTTTTCACTTTATCCTGCAGCTTGAACCGTTTACGAATAAGCTCGGCAAGGCTCTCTATGATCTCGGCAAGATTGCCGCCGGTCTCTTTCTGTAAAATTACAGAAACAACGAAATATTTCAGCTCCGGGCAGTCGATCCGGCTCGCCATCTTTTTCAGGGCATCGGGGACACTGACCCCAAAGTTAATCATATCAATAGTATTTTCAAATTCGGGGCCAAGCGGGTCGTCAAACTCGTCGGCTGCCAGCTTCATCCCGCTTGTGAACGCATGGCCTGCCTTTAATGCCCGGGCCATTAATTCCAGGCCGTCGGGAAGCTGTTTTTGAAATTTTTCCACTCTGCTCTTCTTCTTAATGCGAAGATAAAAGAAGGGCAGTCCGATAAAACAAAACATAATGATAACGGATATAAGATAATTTTTCGTCATTCCCACTCCTGCTATGAAGCCGATGATTCCCAGCAGAGTTGAAAGCAGAACAAAAACGCCGATAGGATATTTGACATTTGCCTGCTGTAATAAACGGTCTAAACGCTCAACCCCGTTAATCTGGGAGAGTATCTGGTGGAATGTCGGAACTTCACTCAGCACCCTTCTTCTGAGGATATCGGCAGTCTCCTTTTGCTCTTTACCGGAAAGCGTCTTCTTCAGCCTTTTCTTAACCCTCTCGCGGTTGGGGTGCCGTGCTTTCCTGATAACGTAGAGCAGGAGCTCTATCACAGAGATCGATATAATAAATATGATCACCGCAGGAAAAAGGAATTTCAATGTTCACCTTTCTTAAAATTAAACGTCCACAACATTCGACGGATCGAATATGTCCGGAGAAATATTGATTCCGGAAATCCTGAGTTTTTCCATAAACTTCGGCATAACGCCGTGGCTTTTAAACCGCCCTCTTACCCCGCACTCAGGATCGACCATTGTCTGCTCGAATGAAAATATCTCCTGCATCGTAATAACATTCCCCTCCATGCCGGTCACCTCCTGCAGGCTGAGAAGTCTTCTTTTTCCGTCAGACAGGCGGGAGACATGAACGACAACATCGATGGCAGAGCTGATAAATCTCTTCAGGAACTCGCTCGGAATATCGAAGTTTGCCATGGCTACCATGGTCTCCAGCCTCATGAGCGAATCGCGGCAGGAGTTGGCATGAATCGTCGTTAGCGAACCGTCGTGGCCCGTGTTCATGGCCTGAAGCATATCAAACGCCTCCTGCCCTCTCACCTCTCCAATGATAATGCGGTCGGGACGCATTCTTAAACTGTTCTTGACAAGGTCTCTCTGGGTCACCTCACCTTTACCTTCGATGTTTGCGGGCCTTGTCTCAAGCCTGACAATGTGTTCCTGTTTTATCTGCAATTCTGCTGCATCTTCAATCACAACGATCCTCTCATCTTCAGGAATAAAACGGGAAACAACGTTCAGAAGAGTGGTTTTACCGCTTCCTGTTCCGCCCGCGATCAGGACGTTCAGTCTTGCACTGACAATTCCTTTGAGAATCTCACCTATTCCAGGTGTGAGTGTTTTATAGTTAAGCAGGTCTTTTAATTCCGGAGGGTTCACGGCAAAACGCCTGATAGAAAGCATGGGCCCGTCAAGAGCCAGAGGGGGAATAATGGCATTAACTCTTGAACCGTCGGCAAGCCTGGCATCCACCATCGGAGAGGATTCGTCGATGCGCCGTCCGACAGACGAAACGATCTTATCGATGATTTTCATCAGATGAGCGTTGTCCTTGAACCTCGCATCGAGATGTTCCAGCTTACCGAAGCGCTCCACGTAAATCTGGTTGTATGAATTAACAAGAATATCAGACACCGTGGGGTCCTTCAACATGGGCTCCAGAGGACCGAGCCCCAGGACCTCGTCCCCGATTTCCATATAGAGATGCTCTCTCTCCTTTAAATTAAGAGGCACAGCAATATCTCTTTCATTCATTATTTTGTCTACAAGACCCTTGATCTGAGATATCAGTTCTTCACGACCGAGTGTATCGATAAGAGAGAGGTCGATCAGGTCCAATAAACGATCATGGATCGTGGTCTTCAGTTCAAAGTATTCATCTGATGTTTTCTTTTTGTTCTCATTTCTCTGCTGGCTTTCTGTAACCGCTTCCATCAGTCCATCTTCTCCATTTATTCTGAACGCCGGATTAATAGTAATTACCTGCTAAAGAACTTCGCGAGGCTTGTTTTGCAGCTTTTTTCCTCTTTCAAAAGGGTATCGGCCAGCCCTTGTATGCTTTTGGTTATCTCAGCTTTTGGTGCTATTTCTGAAAGTGTCTTCCCCTGATTGATGGCGGATGTGGTCGTGGTATAGTCATTGGGTATGCTCCAGAAAATCTTTTTGTCAATCCCTGCTTCAGCATCCTCAAGAGGGATATCCGAATTTTTCAAATAACGGTTCATGACGACTGATATGTGCTCTTTTTCCAGATAACCCATTTTGCTGAGTGCTTTTATGATTTTATTCGTATTGGAGAGCGAAGGAATGCTCTGAGTCGATATGAGAAAAATATCGCCCGACATCCCGAAAATCTTTAACACCAGCTCATCGAGGGCCCGTCCCGCATCAATGATCACAAAGTCGAACATCTTCTGCATCAGCACCAGAAGACGCTCCATGAACTCTGATGTTGCAGCGGCTGCGCTGAAAGTAAACAATTCATCAGCAAAATAGCTCGGGGACGGAAGAACATAGACACCGGAAGAATGCTCTGTCAGGACGTTCTTTAAAAAGGTCACATCCAGCCGGGAGATATTCGTAATAATCTCCCCCCAGTGATATTTCGGCTCAATCTGTAAAAAAAGCGGTATTTCTCCGAACAGCATATTGATATCGAGCAGGGCCACCATTTTGTCTTTATTTTTTTCGGCAACGCTGACCGCCAGATTCACGGCTATTGTGCTGGTTCCCACTCCTCCCTTGCTGCCGACAACAGTGATGATCTGTCCCGGTTTCTTGAACTGGCTCCGGAGCAATTCCTCTTTTCTCTCGACGAATTTTTGCAGGGCTTCTGTGACCTCTTCTTCATCCAGAGGATGTGAGAAGAATTCCTTGGCACCGATTTTCAGGGCCTTGATAAGGATATCCGGAGAGGAATTTTTTGATGTGAGAAAGACTTCTCCAACGGCATCCGTATCCAGAAACGACCAGATAAGCTGACATTCTTTCTCGATATCGTTTTCCAGCTCGAAGATGAGAAGATCGGCACGGCTGGTATCTTCCGGGTCAAGAATCTCCAGTCCCTGGACGGAGTTGACTATCTCTTCAAATTTATTCTTAACGTCCGTATCATTAATTTGAAGTTTTATTAAAATGTTTTTTTCATCCATGAAATCTCTCTTCAAACTCCATACTATTCCACCAGGCCTGCTATACTCCCTTTACTTCCGAAGTCTCCGCCGCCTCCCCGGCCGGAAGTGATACTTTCACAGATAACCCGGGCACGGATCGTTTTCGTCGGTGCGCTATCGACACCGGTTATAACAGCCGTGGCAAAACCTGAAATAGTCTGCCATCCGTTCGGGTTGCAGCAGCTGCTCTTATCATAAACCGCAATGGTCGTTTCCCACTCTCCTGTTGCCGGGTCTTTTTTTGCGTCATACAGCTGTTTCATATATTTGAATGCAGAGGCGAGATTTCCACCGGAAAAAGCATAGAGAGTTTGCCCTGCTACGGTCTCTGGGCTTACAAAGCTCGGAGGGTCTGAAGCCATTCCCTTTAAAATATTCTTAAGCTTACAGGCATTTGCCGGAGCGTTATCAAAGGTATGCCAGCCGGCACACCCATCCAGACTCCCTGTGGGGTAAAACTTAATGTCCCTTTCCTGACAGCCGCCGGACTCAAACCATTTTTTGGAAATACCGACAGGAAGATCGATCTCTCCCGTCCCGACCTTGCTTACTGACGTAAGCGCCGCAGTAGCGCCAGCGTCCAGGCTCACGCTCTGGGTCCCGAAGACTTTTGCAAAGAGGGTGCTCATGTTGCTTCTCGCTTTTATTCTTACTGCATCGGGCTGCTCAAGGGTGCTTGTCAGTGTGTTTGTGCTGCTGTCCCATCTTCCGATAACAACATCCGCGGCGTTGATCGCGACACTTTTGCCGCCGGCCTGATTCTTCGAAGCCACATCATTGATGACAGACACAATCTTTGAAGCGTCGCAGACATAGCTCTTCTGTTCCGCAAAAGAGAGGGCCCTGTAATCGTAGCCTATCTGTTCCGCACCTGCCAGCGCCGTTGCATCGGCAATGTTCTGAAGCTCGTTTTTTGCTGCTGCGGCAAGACCGATATCTACGGCCATTGCGGCAGCCCCAAAAAGCACGGGCAAAAGAAGCGCGACCATAAGGGCTATTGCGCCTTCTTGATTCTTAATAAGAGCTTTAAGCTTTCGGTAAATTTTCATCTTTTCTTCTCAGTATATTGATAATTTATTCCATTCTCATAACTGTCTCGGCCTCGATGGTTACCGGACCGAATCCCAGGTTGGCCAGAACCAGAAAATCATATGCGTAGCTCACCTGTACGCCGAGGTCTGCCGGAAAAGAAGCGCCGGCATTTGTCACCAAAATAGTAAGGGTATTGTTGGCACCAAAAGAAACCAGATGATTTTCGGCGTAATCTTCAACAATACCGATAATATCATTAGCGGATAATTTCGTGTCCTGTATCACGATCCCGGCACGGGCCCCTTCTCTGCTGGCATTGGTGATGATCTGCTTATTATATGTAAGAAGTCCGAATTCGATGCTGCCGAAAAGAAACAGGATCAACAGCGGCAGTAAAATCGCCATCTCGATGGCCACGACTCCCTTTTCACTTTTAAACTTCATGATTTTATCCCGTTATGGTTTCAAAATATCTTTAAGGTCAATGTTGCTGGCATCTTCTGAATTATCTTTCTCTTTAAATTGTCCGCGGTATTTTTCCATGCTGCTGTTCGCGGCCTGCCCATCGAGTCCCGTAACCGGTTCCGGGTTCTTCCCTGCTTCGGGATTCAATATCTGATTTTCCTTTGCCTCTTTGAAAGACCGGCCCCAGTTCTTCTCGAGCGTCGATTCTCTTTTTGAAAAATCTGTCCCTTTGCATCCCGAAACAAGCGATAAAGCCACTATCACTCCGACCATTAAAAGCATTCTCACCAGCATTGTTCTCTCCTTAACTTGGCGGCCAAAAAGCCGTTTTTTTGTTTATATCCTCTTAAGTTATTTATGGGTTTTTGGGATTATATGCCCGAACTCCCCTTCCATTTCTCCCCTGATCACTGAATCCGCTTTCTTTTTTCTCCCTTCAAGGAATCCCATCAGATAAATATCTTTATCATCGGGTTCAATATAAAAATCTGTCGGCAGAGGCTGTTTTGCCTGATTGAAAGGCTTAACAAGATGCGGCGTGGCAATAATAATCAATTCCGTCTCGTTCTTCTGGAAGGCACGGCTTCGAAAAAGGGCTCCCAGAATAGGAATATCTCCAAGAACCGGATATTTGGAAACGGCATCCCGGATACTTTCTTTGAGAAGGCCGGCAATGGCAAAACTCTGGCCGTCTCCAAGCTCAACCATTGTCGAGGCCTTTCTTTTTGTGACGCCCGGCACAATAAAACCCTCCAGCTGGACGGCACTCGTAAAATCGAGCTCGGAAACATCCGGCTCGACCTTAATGTTTATCTTGTCTTCGCTGATAACGGTCGGGGTAAAGGCCAGAGAAACCCCGAAAGGTCTGTACTCAATGGCAACAGTCCCCAGCCCCTGCGGAACGGGAACAGGGAACTCTCCTCCGGCCAGAAAGGTTGCAGACTGCCCGCTTAAAGCAATGAGTGTCGGCTCCGCCAGAATCTTCACGAGACCGTCCTCCTTTAAGGCATCGATAAGATTCGTCCATGTGGCACTGTTACTATTGAACCGGAACAGAGCATTGACAGCCGAAGAACCCAACAGCCCGAGCGGTGTGGTTGCGAGAGTCGCATCCGCGGGCTTTACGACCTGCGTCAGCCCGCCGAGCGAGGTGATGGCAAAATCCCCTCCCCTGCTGTAGTGCAGATTAATTCCCAGTCTCTTGGCAGTATTCCGTGCCATCTCAGCAACCCTGACCTCCAGCATGACCTGGTGCACGCCGCCCACTTCAAGGAGATTGCGGACCTTGCCCTCAGGGGCATAGGCTTCGGCTAGTGCCATGGAATGGGAAAGATTGGCCGAGCTGGATATCCTTCCCGATAGCATGATGGAATCGTTGGTTGCCAGAACACGGATATTTTTTTCTTGAGGAAGAAGCTCGTGAAGCTTCTGCTTCAGCTGCGATATGTCATAAGCCACTTCGAGATCATAGATGGCGGCAACCTTCTTGTCCTGCCACAAGATCATATTCGTGGCCCCGGCTGTATTACCGGTAATATAAATCTCATGAGGAGATATAAGAATAAAATCGGCAATCTTTGGATCGGCTATGGAAACGCGCGTAAGAGAACTGGAACTTCTGTGAATAACTGATTTCCCCGACACCAGCTGGATTTTCCCTGTTTCCCTTATTTCGGGCGATGCGGAATCGGCGAACTGTGTTCCCCCGTAAAAAAGCAAAAAAACCACCAGCAGAAAGATTGTGGTAAATCCATTTACCTTGAATCCTTTTTTTAGAAACATCTTCATCATTCCTTTTGTAAGTTTAATATTTCGAGTTCCTTTCGATCGCTCTTAGTGCCTCTGATGACCTCTACAATATGAACAAGCTTTTTCTTTGCTCCCGTTTTCGGTTCTTCCCGGGTGTAGGAGGAAAGTGTTTTGGATACGGTCGCTCCTCTTGTTAAGACCTCTTTCGAATCTACAGAATTTCTCAGTGCGAACTGAAGTCTTCCCTGTGTGGATGAAAGGGTCAGGATTTCCGCCTCCTCAGGAGCCACCTCCAGTGTATAAACATCTACCGGTGCTGCCTTTCCATTACCGCTTGACTGGATTTCCGAGCCGGTAGCCAGCACAAGCAGGTTTTCGAGCACAACCTTGGTCATCTCTCTTTCTGTTTTGGGATCGGTCAATGTCGCCAGAACATCGACCCGGTTGCCCGGCTGGATAAATCCTGATATTCCGATCACTTTATCACCCTTTACAGAAACAGCCCGTTTGTCAGGCTTGATAATTGCCGAAACACCGCCCAGAATTACACTCTCATCAGCCAGCTTGGACGTGATAATCGGTTCGTTTTTCTTAAGAGAGGCAATAAGAACACGGCCTTCCACGAAAGAGATATCTGAGCAATAGCCCGGTGGAAGGCTCTTTTTAAGAAACAGCGTGGTGCTGACAAATTCCTTTTTCAGTTTCGTTCCCCATGCAAGATCAACACCTGCCACAACAACAGGCACGGCTTCCTGTCCGACTGTCACCGTTTTTTCCGAAACCGTCTGCGTCTTCAGCCATTTATAAAGAAACGCACTGCCTGAAAAGGCAATGACTAATGCCAAAACAACGGGAATGAATGCCTTCCACTTCCCCACGGCGGCTCTCCTCACATTAAATTAAAATAAATTCATACCCCTTCATGCCCAGATACATATAAAAGTATGTTCCCAGAGCAATTACGACCCCGTAACACAACCTGGGAACCTTTATATTCTCGGCAGCAGGGATAGAAATAAGTTGTCCTGTGGTAACAAATGTCTTCAGGGTTAAAAAGTTCCTTTTCAGAAACTCTTTTCCGTATTCAAAATGGATAAGAAGAAGTATCAGTGCATAAATACCGCCGGCAACGGCAATAAAAATAAAAGAAAGAAACGCTCCTTTGGGACCAAGGACAGCTCCCACTGCCCCCATCAGTTTGACATCCCCTGCTCCCATACCTCCCATAACATAGGGGATAATAAACATGAGCATTCCTAAGGCCAGGCCCTCTGCGCTGAAAAGCAGACCGGACCATCCGTTAGTCGCCGAAAAATAGAAAAGGGCAAGAGCCATGGTCGGAAAGGTAAGCAGGTTCGGAATTTTTTGCACACGAATATCGATAACTGCCGAAACCAGCAGGATACCGATTAAAATGAACACTAAAAAAAATAGGCCCATGGCCATCTCCACTGCTAAAACCGTTTTTTCTCTCCAAGACTTATTTGAATTTCTTTCTACAAGCTCAAAATATCTTCAACACTTCGAAACACCCGATGGTAATGAGGTGCGCATCGCCGTTCTATTCAGGAAATGCGCACCTGCAATCACCTTATTTTTAGCCACCGCTACATTTTGCCTGATGTCTCAGTAAAGAGTGTGTTCAGCTTTCCGCCCATTGCTGTTGCACCGACGATCAAGGCTACAGCTACCAGTGAAGCAATCAGTCCGTACTCGATTGCTGATACACCATCTTCATCCTTCAAAAAACTCATAAATCTTTTCATTTTTTTCTCCTTTTGTGGTTTAGGGGGACAGCCTGTCCACGCCCTCATATATCTGCAAAGGCCATGCCATAAAAAAGAAGCGATAGGGGTTAAATATTTAATATATTGATATTAAAGGATTTAAAAATATTTAAATTATCACTTTGGGCGAAATGCCTGTTTCCCGCTTAAAAAAACTTCGTCAAAAAACGGGCATAAATGCCCACCGAAAGCGATAAATCCTAAGATTGATAAGTTCATATTTTTCAATTATCTTTCTTGAAATATGCTTCGTTTTCTTTCCTTTTTTTATCTTTTCGCTATGAGCTTAATTTAAAACAATGTGGGACAAACGCCCCATTTGAGCAGTTTTTCCTTGTTTTTCAATCTGTTACCAAAAATGAAGCGGCTATATCAGGTGGGCTAAACTCCCCAATCCGCCGGTTACAGTCCCTATTTTTAAAAACCCGTTGACACGTCTTTTTATTCATAATATATTGAACCGGTTTGAATTTACTTTTTTATCGTGGGGCCGGCTATGGAAGAAGTGAAAATACTGCTCGAAGAAAAAGAACTGCCGAAACAGTGGTATAATATTGCCGCCGATATGCCGAATCCTCTAAAGCCCCCTCTTAATCCGTCGACCAAAAAGCCTATCAGCCCCGAAGACCTGAGGCCGATCTTTCCCGATGCGCTTATCGAACAGGAAGCGAGCCTGGAGAGGTGGATCGATATTCCCGAAGAGGTCCTGAATCTCTACCGTCTCTGGCGGCCCACGCCTCTTCACCGGGCAAGAGCGCTTGAAAAATATCTCAAGACACCGGCGAAGATCTATTACAAGAACGAAGGTGTGAGCCCGGCCGGGAGCCACAAAGTGAACACCTCTGTTGCCCAGGCCTATTACAACAAAGCCGAAGGGATAACACGCCTCGCCACCGAGACAGGGGCCGGGCAGTGGGGAAGCGCGTTGAGCATGGCCTGCAGCTTTCTGGGGATGGAGTGCGTGGTCTATATGGTAAGGGTCAGCTATGACCAGAAGCCTTACCGGCGTTACATGATAGAGACATGGGGAGGGACGATCCATCCGAGCCCCAGCACGAAAACAAAATCAGGGAAGAAGATTCTCGAGGCCGACCCGGATACGCCGGGGAGCCTCGGCATAGCTATCAGCGAGGCCGTAGAAGAGGCCGTATCACGGGACGATACCAAATACTCTCTGGGAAGCGTTTTAAATCATGTCCTTTTGCATCAGACAGTTATCGGGCTTGAGGCAAAAGCACAGCTCGAAAAGGTTGGAGAGTATCCCGATATTGTCATCGGGTGCTGTGGGGGAGGGAGTAACTTTGCCGGGATCTCCTTCCCCTTTCTTAAAGATAAGTTCAACGGAAAGGATGTCATCTGCATCGGTGTCGAACCGAGAGCATGCCCAACGCTGACAAGGGGGGAATTCTCCTACGATTTCGGCGACGCGTCGATGTATACCCCTCTCCTCACCATGTATACCCTCGGACATTCCTTTATTCCGCCCGGCATCCATGCCGGCGGTCTCAGGTATCACGGCATGGCGCCGCTTATCAGCCAGCTGGTGAATGACGGGTTTATTGAATCGATTGCCTACTATCAGACCGAAGTTTTCGAGGCGGCACTCACGTTCGCCAGGATTGAGGGGATAATCCCTGCCCCGGAAACCTCTCACGCTATCAAGTCCACGATTGACGAGGCGATAAAATGCCGCGAAGAGGGAAAGGAAAAGACCATTCTGTTTAACTTTAGCGGGCACGGGCATTTCGACATGGCCGCCTACAACAACTATCTTTCCGGCAACCTCAAGGATTTTGACCTCCCGCAGGAAGATATCGACAGATCGCTGGAAAAGCTGAAAGGCTATCCAAAGCCTTAAGACGTGATAAGAAGGTTTTCCGCCAGTTTAAAGGCCGCATAATTAAGAGAGCGCGGGACAAGGTCTTTTTCCCTTTCAATATCGTATACACTGTTCTCCTCAATGGCCTGATCCAGCCTCGGCTCGATTTCTTTCATAAGCATTTCTTCTTCCTCGACACACCAGTTGAAAACATCCCTTCGGAGAAAAAGGTGCTCCATGATCCTTCTCTGGGGAAAGGCCTTCATCGAAAAGTGAAAGGCCAGCCCCTCAGACAGGAGAAACTCACCGAGCGTTCCCTTCTGGTAGGTTTTCTTTGTCCGGAAAAAGCCGGGCTTTATTTTCCCAAGATAGTGAGAGAACTCATGCGCGATGAGTATTGGCATCTCCCTCAGGTTTTTGTAACGCTCCAGCCCGAAGCCTATAACAGGAACATCATCGAGCATAAAGGTAACCCCGTCTGCGGAAAAAAAGCCTATAAAGAAGTATATGTCCGGTTCCGGGACCCGTGAGCTTTCTGCTCCGAAAGTCTCTGCTGTTTCAAGACAGCGTTTCAGGGCATTCCTGCAAAGCTCTTCGGGCCTCTCCACCATAAGGATACTCTCAAGCAGGGCATAGTCCCCTTTTTTTATGACTCTCACCCTCTTCTCGATCAATTCCTCATCAAAATGCTTAAAATACTTCCAGTATGAAGTTAAGAACTTTTCATGCGGTTTGAAATAGTACTCCTGATAGGCAGAGAAAGCATCCTCCCCTTTGTCAAAGGCCTCGATAAACCTGAAAAAATCTTTATAGAGAGAATGAACGGGCATCGGCCTCTTTACCTTTTGTTTTAATTCTAATAAGTGATATTATTTAGTTTATAATAAAGTCTCCGATTTTAAAAGGACAATCATTATGCCGGTCATAAGCATTGTAACACAATACGGAGACGTAAAGGCCGTTCTCAGCGAAAAGGGAGTCTGTTCGATATCATTCCCCCGCTCAAAAAAGAAAAGCCGGCCAAAGCTTCAGCAAGAAAGAACCGAGCCGGATAAAAATCTGAAAAAAAGATTTGTCTCTGAAATAAAACAATACTTCAAAGGCGGGAAACCTGTTTCTAATCTTCCGCTCGATCTCGGCCTTTGCACCCCTTTTCAGAAGAAGGTCTATAGGGCGGCACAAAAAATCGGCTACGGAGAGGTCAGGACATACGGCTGGGTTGCTAAGAAGATAGGAAACCCCAAAGCCTCAAGGGCCGTGGGACAGGCCCTGAACAAAAATCCGGTTCCCATCATCATTCCCTGCCACAGGGTCGTTGCCAAGGACGGAGACCTAAGAGGCTTTGCATCCGGGCTTGGCTGGAAAAAGAGGCTTCTCAAACTCGAAGGGGTTACAGTTGATAAGAACAGAACAAAGGATTCTTGCTCATAAAAAAGACGCCGTTTCCTCTTTAGTTTAAAAGCTATAGGAAAAAGAGCTTTTAAAGACAGGTTGGTAGGAGACAAGAGGAAACGGCTCTTTTTATAAAATACAGCTTTAAAAACAAATTAAAATGGCTGATTACTTTTGTCAAGTATTTTTTGACGAGTCTTGATTTTTTTAGAATATTTTCCAGGTCAGGGAGCTTAAAAAAACTGCAACACAAAGAAACGGGATAAAAAAAGTGCCTTTAATGGCATGGATTGTGCAAATACTTAAGAAATATTTCTTCAAAGAGGGAGTGTGCCGTGCAAAACACAAAGAAAGTTAGGCAGTTACCTGACGAGTGGAAAAAGGTCAATCTCGGGTGCAACCAGAATATTCTTCCCGGCTGGGTCAATGTTGACAGGTATCCTTTTGAAGGAGTAGATGTGGTCACCGACCTAGAGAAAAAATGGCCGTGGGAAAATGATTCTCTCCATTACATAAGGGCCTTTGACATTGTCGAACACCTGCACGACCCCATTCACACCATGAACGAAGCCTGGCGCCTTCTCGAACACGGCGGAATTTTCGAGGTCTGGGTACCTTCTACAGACGGCCGGGGCGCTTTTCAAGATCCCACGCACGTTTCATTCTGGAACGAGAACTCTTTTTTTTATTATTCTAAAAAGCATTTAAACGGCATGTATCCCCAGATCAAATGCAATTTCGACACGCGCTTATGCACCACAAACCCAAACCCGAGCGGAATCGTCTGGGCATGGGCACTCTGCCGGGCTAACAAGAACCCCTCAAAAAAACCATTCATACAGGACGAATGGTATAATGCCCTCTCCAGCCTGAATGCGCAAGAGCGCATCATCCCAGACTACGAAGGTTCTTCGTTGGGCACCACAGAGATCGAATAGAAAATTTGGAAAACATAAAGCAGAGCAAGTAGTATAAACGTATTAATAAACTCCCTGAAAAAGCTTTATAGGCCGACTAAAAGGACCTGCCGAAGGACTCCCTGTGAAGCTTATCATAGGAAAGCGATTCTCTTGAGTGGGAAGGTTTTTCCTCGGCAGGATAGCCGATGCCGATGATCGATTCGACCTTGTATTTGCCGGGGATTTCGAGGACTTCCCTGATATATTCCTCTGCTGTCTTTTGCTCATCATGCATTCTTTCCCTTATCTGTATCCAGCAGCTTCCGAGTCCGAGCGATTCGGCCGTCAGGTGTATGATTATCGAAGCAACAGAACAGTCCTCGACCCAGACATCGCATTTCTCCGGGTCGGCAATCACAACGATCCCCAGAGGAGCGCCCATTAAAAAGGACGAGCCGTGCTCCTTTGACCGGGAGAGCTTATCAAGCAGTTCTCTGTCCGTAACAACAATGAATTCCCAAGGGTTCAGGCCGCGTGACGAAGGTGAGCGGAGCGCCGCCTCGATAAGCTTATCTATCTTTTCCTTCTCGATCTCCTTTTCTTCAAATTTACGGATGCTTCTTCTTTTTTTAAGCATCGATAAGAACATAGATGATCTCCTTATACATATTTATGAAACGCTGTTTCAAAAATATACAAATTTTAATTGACATGCAAGAGGATTTTATCCCTTTTTTGCTCGTCCAAAAAAGGGACAGAAAAAAGGACGTTCCTGACGATTTTTCCGAGCGCTTTCAGACTCGTTTCGCTTCGGCGAAGCAGAATCTAGCTCCGCGTCGGTCAATTGCTGCTTCTTTTTTCCTCGCTCAACTCGCCTTCAACCTGAAAAATCGTAATGGGGGAGCATTGAAAGGCATTTTAAATGCCCAGTGCTCTCCGTTTTCCTCACAACCCTCGGCATAGTCCTAAAAAGCAAAATAGGATAAAAAAGCAAAACACTCCCAAATTAGAGCCCAAGCTAATGACTCTCCTAAGGTTGTGTTCCTTCGTTTCCAGGTTTTGGAACTTCCGGTTTATCTGTATCTTGTTCTCTGGTTATCCTTTCTATTTCCTTCATATTTTTTTGAGTTGACTGATACTTTATCAAGAAATCGTTGATTGTATCAAGACCAGGGGAATCAACCGTATCAAGTGCATCTTGCACCTCTTCAAGACCGCCGACAAGGGAGCAGGCACTATGGTACTCAACCACATCGCTGATTGCCCTTTCAACCGTATACTTACCTAAATCATTTTCTTTCCTATCGATATTGATTTGATCAAGAATACGTTTACGTCGAATGTCCATAGCTTTTGTAATGATGTGAACCGATTTTTCAGCATAAAGGGTTTGCAATGATTCAGCTCTCATACCGCTGACAATAGCGGAGCTGCCCGATAGCGCACGGACAGTAGAGGCCGGTGTAAAGATAGCGCCGGCTCCTGCAGCCACTATCGATATTAAAGCTGGAAGAAGCGCAACAGTATCCTGCTGTGTTTTTAACACCTTCTTATATTCCTTGGACCGGTCATTGCTTGCCAAAATAAGCCGATCCTGTACGCGGTTGCGCCGGGGTGCTAACTTTGTTTTGTCTCCGCCTTCGTATTCGTAAAAAGCATGAAAGGCTAAATCAAGCTCATTCTTTTTGTTTTCTTTCTCTTTATTTTTTTTGTTAGTTTCTTCATCTTTTTGTTCTTGTTTTTCTTTTTCTTTTCTCTTGTCGTCTGGATCGAGAAAGGAGATAAGATCCACAGGCGCGGTTTTATTATCCTTTTCTAAAATGCTTTTCGACCCGTAGCGTTTGGCTATCTCTTCTTCCACTCCTGCGAATTTATCCAATAATTTCACTGCAGAACAGCCGGAACCAAAGATAAAAATAGATATTAATAATACAATCTTAACTGTTTTCATAAACCCTCCCTATAAACTTAAATTAATATTTCATAAGAATGGTTAATCCCGAATTCTTAAAGAGACTCTTGTTCTTAAGAACCTGGGAAACTGAACAGTATGAGAATCCGTTCACAGCTTATCTGGATTATTAAAAGGAAGCGGAATTTCTGCGGGAATACAAACCAGAAAGTAAAAGTATCTTCAGCCTGGACGTAAAGTAGAAGACAACCTCATATAATCTAAAATTAGACTACAAAAAAATCTTTGTCAATATTTTTTTGCTTTTGTTCTCAGTTTTCTCCTAAAGAAAAAACCTGAAAATCGGAAAGGGATAAAAAAACAAAAAAGAAGGGGTATACTGCAAAAATTTTAAGTGTAAATTCAATAATTTCAATTTCCTATCTATTGACAGGTATGTAAAAAGATATATATTTATAGATAGAGAAGTATACATAAAAAAGGGGGAGAAATTATGGAAACCTTTCTGTTATTCCTTTTTATCTTCCTGGCTCTTGTAATAAGCGCGCCTACTGTTATATGCTGGCTTTGCTCCAGATTTACCACACGGTCAGTAGCCAAATTCTGTGAATCTTTTTTAGACAAGCTCGACGAGACAGTCCACCAACCGGGCAACTTTTAATCTCTTTCTGAATGAAAGATAGTTCGCTTTAAGAGTAGTTTTGCGTTCGCCCGGCAAAAAACAGAGAAGAAGAAGGGGGGAGACTTGGAAAGCGCCGGGGGATTTTCAAAAAAGAAAAACCCCGTCGCAATGCCGTCTCGAAAGCTTTTTCAGAGAACTCTTTTTATAAAGTGGCAACCTAAAATAGTAAAGGTCCCTTTTTTTTACTGTTAGTTTCTGAAAAACCTCTTTCACACGAACATGACAGGGTCTTTAAAACTAATATACACCCATCCAATTATCATGTCAAGAAACTTGATCAGGGTTTAAGAAAAGATTTTTTACCTTTTTTGGACAGACAAAAAAAGAACAGAGAATCTTTATTCCTCAACATCTTTCGGTGCTTCCAGGGAATCCGCCTCCCTCACCGCCTCTATTCTGGCTTTGAATGTGGGGTGCGATGAAAAGAGGCCGAAGGAATCTTTGCGACCCTCTTTCAGGGAAATGTCTGCGATATGCTCCAGAAATTTTACATAATCTTCTTTTTGGATATGAAAGTGCTCGAGCGCAGATACGGCCGCAAGGTCGGCCTCTATCTCCTGCTCTCTGCTGTAGGCATTTGACACAACAGGGTTGGCCAGAGCATTGAGCAGGCCGACACCGGGAATGAACTGGCCGGCTACCATGAAACCCATTGACATGGCGCCCGACAGGATGTTCTGCTTGTCGATATGGTTAAGCCTGAGATGCGCGGTCTCATGCGCCAGGATACACCAGAGCTCTTCATCACTAAATGTATCGAGGGCGCCTTTTGTAACAATGATTTCATGGTCGGGCGATGCATAGGCATTGACCGCCCTCTTCTCTGCAACCACAATTTTGTACCTGTCCCGGTTCTCTTTATCCATATGGGGAATCAGGCGGTTCCCGATATCCTCAAGCCTGAAGTATGCCGCCCGGTTCTGCTCCGGGCTGGCTATCATTACAGGCTCGCTTTTACCCGCACAACCGGCAAGCAGAAAGATGAGCACAAAAAAAAGAACAATTTTCTTCACAAGGCCTTTCCTTTTTTAGACCGTTTTTGAAAAATCTATCCTCGCACCGCTTTGTATAATCCTGAAATCGTAACCCGGCTTAGTATGCCTTGAGAAGGTTCAAACCCCCGCTTGACATGGGGGGCATTGTCATCACATAGGGCGTAGTGTTCACCGCCTGAAGAGACGGCCTGGTAACATGAACCACGAGATGCATCCGCTGATCTTTCAGAACATCCGGATTGATAGGGAAAAGAGTGCCGAGCCCCTTGACACCTGCCACTGCATTGGAAAAACCCATCTGCTTCCATATGCCGTCATTTTCATGCGGCACGACAAATGTGCCGAGCATGTCGCGGCCGCTCGTGCTCCAGCCGCCCTTTTTATTTTCGATTTCCTTTCCACCAACAGACCTGGTGTATGTCCAGCTTACTGTCAGCGTCCATTCCTGATAAAGCTCATATATTTCGTAGAGGGTTGGCCCCGCTTTGTTGCCTTTATCGTCCATAAGATAGACTGTCTGAAATGTGCCCTTATCAGGCGAGTCGAGGATTGTGGTGGTGATATGAAGCCCATTGGGGGTCATCTGCCCGCCGACCCTGATTTTTGTGCCGGTCTCCGGGTCAGTGAAGGTGCGCTTAAAATTATCAGAGACAGGGTCTTCCGCAAGCTCCGGTTCCTCTACCTCCGAATCATCACCGCCGCCGCCGAACATCCCTTTGCTAAGGCCTCCCAATGCACCGCCAAGCATGCTCCCCGCCTGCTCCATGACCTTTTGCTTCACGCGTGCGCCGGTGCCAACTGCGGAGTTCTCTCCTACGTTTATCGGCATTGCCGCCTTCTCTATAACGGAAGTCACATACTTATCAAAGATACTCATGCCTCCGTCGAGGTCCATGGAGAGGCGTGTCCAATTTTCTGTGCCCGTTATTGGTGGAATTTTATGCATGAAATCGAGACCAATTGGCTCTGCAGTTTCAGGCTTGAGAGGAGCCGCCTCAAGAGTAATTTTTATGAGCTCGCCGTACGATTCTTCAGGCAGGTCGAGTTTTGCGTGCCCATTTTCATCTGTCGTGGATTTCGATATTGTTTTTCCCTCTGCCGTCTCGATAACTACAGTGGCGTTAGGCACTGACTGACCTTTATTTGTTATGATTGCATCACCGGCAACGGCAAATACCAACTGAGGCATACAAAAGATGGTAAAAGTTACAACAACAATAAAAACGGCAATGTATGATAATTTAAATTTCGCTTCTCTCATTTTTCTCTCCTTTCTTTAAATATTTACCTATGCAAATACCTAACTTAATGAATTATATAAAACCTGCAGCTATTTTTTATCCCAGCTTGAGACTGAACCTCGATTCACGCTTAAAGCCGTTTTGATGCTCCACAATAAGGCGAAGTGTCCATTGCTTTTCGCCCCTGAAATGCTTCGGCAGGATAAGAGCAAGCTGTCCTCTGTTTATTGGTGCTGTAATATCATCCGAGACCTTGACCCATTCTGTCGGGTTGTTTCCCTTCCCTGCCTCTATCCAGGCGCGCTTGAAATTATCTGCCATGGCGCGTCCCGAAACTTCGATATAGAACTTACCCTCTTTTTTTGTTCCCCCCACTTTAAAGATGCGGGAAAGCACATAGAAGTCAGGGTCGGCCTTCAGGGCAGCGCTTGCATCGAGAAGCCCGTAGCCCGTGAACTGGTCCCACCCCGGCATATCGATATCGTTTGCCGAGTGGAGGATCATTCTCGTTGCCTGCATGCCGGAAAGCTTCGGGTTTTTCGCAAGAATAAGCGATGCCACACCGCTGACAAACGGCGCAGAAAAGGATGTTCCGGTAACGCGGTAATAATCCTTGTCCCTGCCTACAATAGCGGTGCCCGGCTTGTAGTTCTTCTTCTCGAATTTGAGAAGGTCTGTCCTCCTGGCGCGAAGCGAGAGGATATCGACGCCCGGGGCTGCAATGTCAACACCCGCTCCCCAGCCGGAATAGCCTACCCTTTTATTATCTGGCCCTGTGGCTGCGACTGTAACAACTCCCGGAAGCCCGGCAGGCGAAAATTCTTTTGTATTGATGCCTTCATTTCCTGCAGCAGCGACCACGATAACCCCTTTACTCCTGGCATAGTTAACTGCGAAAAGTTCCATAGGGTTAAGTCTCTTTCCGCCGATGCTGATGTTGATGACACGGGCCCCGTTATTTACGGCATAAATGATAGCTTTAGCAATATCAAAAGCCCAACCTTTGCCGTCCCATTCCATGGCCTTTATCGGCATGATTTTCGCAAAGGGGTTAACCCCCGCAATGCCAATCCTGTTATTTATCAAAGAAGCAATAATACCGGCCGTGACGGTGCCGTGGCCGTTGAGATCTCGAATATCATTGTTATTATCGACAAAGTTCCACCCATAAACGTCGTCGATATATCCGTTCTTATCGTCATCGATGCCGTTGCCGGGGATTTCCTTCTCATTTTTCCATAGAGAAGCAGAAATCTCGGGATGGGTGCGGTCAATACCTGTATCAATAACAGCAACAATAACAGGCTTTGCCTTTTTCGGCCAGAGCGAATTCTTTTTACCGTCTGACGGCTTAAAGCCGATGCGGTGCAGGCCCCACTGGTCAAAATAGCCCTGTCCCCAGCTTCCGCGGCTTTTGAACAGGGGGTCATTCGGAAATGTTTTAGACTGCTGGATGCTTCGGGGGTCGTCTCCCATTATGGAAAAAGCCCTTGTTTCCCCAAAATATGGTGCCATTATAGGCGTTAAATCGACCTTTACAGGCCAGTGATAATCGACACCCGGGTCATCCGGTGTTACATCTTTGAAAAGATCTGGACGAATATCTTTGAAAAGATCTGGACGAGATAAAAACATCTCCTGCTTCTTCTGCCGTTCCCAATACGGTTCCTCAAAAACTTTATAGCGAAATGCCAAATGAGGATCATCAAATCCATCAGTAGCGATATCATCATCGTCAGATAAATACTCAAAGACAAACATGTCTTTTGTTGTTTCAGTTGCGGAACCTCCCTTATCCCCTGATTCCGTCATCCCATAAGCTGAAAAAATAGATTCTAATTTAATATACCCTAAGCGGCTTTCGGCTTTTTTACTTTTTTCTGTTTCCGTCGAATCCAAACTAACATCAAAAATAATTATTGGCTGAAGATAGGGTACGACACTCTCGATTCCTCTATCATCTTCCATCTCTTCCTCTTCTTTTCTCTGGTTCTTACTTGTCCTCCTCTCTTGAAGATAGGGTACGACACTCTCGATTCCTCTATCATCTTCTATCTCTTCCTCTTCTTTTCTCTGGTTCTTACTTGTCCTCCTCTTTTTCTCATCTGCCCTCAAAAAGGTTTCGTACATCTTATCGAATAGCTCTTCGTAAATCTGCTGTTGCCTTAGCCTCTCAAATGCCTCCTCATGTGTTTCCTCGCCAGTAAGAATACGTATAGCCTCTGCCACTTCTTTTCCTATATCCTCGGGATTTTCACTGGAGGGAACGACTGCAAAGCGCTTCGGTTCCTGCCTGAGCTGAACGCCGCCTTTTTTGATGAGGTCACTTCCCTTAACTGTCTTGGCTTTGTGACCCTTGGCATCCACGATGTATTCAGATTTCGTGTTGATCAGATGACTGTCTTTTACGACTTCAATAGACCTGTCTTTCGGCGCGTCTTCACCCGGGATTTCAAGAACAACCGAGTCTATCGGCTTACCTGTTTTATCAGTTATCCTGATATCTCCTTTGCTGACATCCTGGCCTGATTTCATCAAGCCTGAATCATTCATATACTGCTGGAACAAAGGATCTGTTGCCGGCTTAATCACAGGCGGCTTTGTAGGGTCTAAAACCAGCATTCCCTGACCTGCATTTATATTTTTAAGGATATCAGGGAGGTTTATGTTAAAGCAATAACCACTTCCTTTATCGAATATCGCACCACTTACACCGTTTTTAAAAAAGGTTTTGAATTCGCTTCCTCTCACACCAACAACTGCTGTGGGAGTATGAACCTCGTATATGTTATTCTTTCCCTGCCCGAATATTTTTTTGTGAGCTGTGTTTACTGTGCTATGGACCATACCCCTGAAAAGCTTGAGTATGCCTTTTGTCTTATCCCTCTCGACAAGATATTCGCTTATCTCTAACCGGCTGGAAGATCTAAGCCTGATGATACTCTTCTCTATAAAAGTTATCTCTGCCATTGACTGTCTTTCTGTTCGGACAATATCCCCCACACTTATGCTATCCCTAAGCTTTACCGGCCTGGCGTTTTTTCCAGCTTTGGCAACATCTACACGGCCTTTAATATTTGTAAATTCTCCGATTGGAGCTGCCTGAGCAAAGCTCGGCAGCAAGAAAAACTGGATTAAAAAGAAGAATACCAGAAAGGCTATGGGCAAGACCTTAAGAGTAAAAAATATGCTGATTTTTCTGGGTTTTTGAAGGAAATGAAAAGCTTTACCATAAGTCATGAGAACCCCCTTTTGTGGTTTAAATAGAGGTTTTTTGATTTCTGACTGGCAAGTAAATGAGAAAATATGAATTAACTTTAACAAAAATAACTTTTTAGTCAATAAAAAACAGGTCTTTCCAGTTGTCAAATAGTGTGTGGGATAGGTTTTGTATGTTAAAGCGGACAACCAGAACCTTTTCATTGCTAAAGGCATTTTTTCTCTATATACTCCAGGCAAAAAGAAAAGAATCTGCTATGAAAATCGGACAATCCTTTGGCCTGCAGGCTCTTGTTTTTTGCCTGGTCGGGGCGACATTCACAACCATATATATCCCGCAGCCGGTTCTTCCTGTTTTGCAGGCGGAGTTCGGCGTGAACGAAACCACTGCCTCTTTTACGATCTCTGCGGTTATTTTCGGCATTGCGCTCAGTAACCTTCCCTTCGGGATGCTGGCGGACCGCCTCTCTATCAAGCCTATCATCCTGACAGGAGGGCTTGTTATAACCGCCTGCGGCCTTGTTTCTTCTGTAACCACTAACCTGACGCTCATGATTGCCGCACGGTTTATACAGGGGCTTTTCATCCCGGCACTGACCACCTGTCTGGCCGCCTATCTTTCCAGAATGCTTCCCTTTGAGCGGCTCAACGTTGTGATGGGCTCCTATGTTTCCGCTACGGTTGCGGGCGGGCTTGGCGGGCGGCTTCTCGGAGGCTGGATACATCCGCCCCTGCACTGGCGCTACGCCTTTGTGAGCGCCTCCCTCTTTCTCCTTTTAGCCACTGTTTCGGCAGTCATCTGGCTGCCCAAAGAAGAGTCCAGATCTGATACGAAAAGCAGACCAGTAGGTTTTATTGCATTGATCTCGAAATGGGACCATCTCCGCATTTTCTTTGTCGCCTTCGGAGCGTTCTTTGTTTTTTCATCAATCTATAATTATCTCCCCTTTTACCTCTCCGGCCCTTCGTTCAATGCCTCTGTTCAGGTGATCACTCTTTTGTATCTCTCCTACGTTATCGGTATTATCATCGGCCCTCTGGCGGGCAATCTCAGCAATCGCATCGGCAACGGGGCGACAATGGCTCTGGGAACGGCGGTTTTCGGCCTTTCTATCGGATTCACTCTCATCAAATCGATGACAGTAATAGTGATAAGCCTCGCCGGCATCTGCGCCGGTTATTTTACAATTCACGCTACGGCCATTGCTCTTCTCAACCGGAAACTCACTTCCAGCAAAGGGCGCGCTAATTCTCTCTATACCCTCTTCTATTATATGGGAGGCTCTATCGGCATCACTGTCAGCGGTTTTGTGTATATATCTTTTGCGTGGTCCGGTGTGGCTTTGCTCGGAAGCGTTATTCTCCTGCTCCCTTTTGCAACCGGGATAGCGGAAATGATAAAAGAAAAAGCTTAAAAGATAGGTTTATCTTACATCCCGGTAATATTGGGCCAGCCTTTCCGGAGAGACCCTGAAAAGGGAAAAGAGAATGGCTATCATCCAATCTCTGAGCGTTGTGTAAACAAGCCCCTCTTTCAGCCATCTTCTCGGAGAGACTGTTACCGGGGTCTTGACAAAGATGATTTTTCCTTTTTTCTTCAGCCTTTTCGATATCTCGATATCTTCCATGAGCGGGATATCGGCAAACCCTCCGGCCTCTTCAAAAAGAGCTCTTTTCAAAAAAAGACCCTGATCGCCGTAAGGAACCTTTGTAACAGAGGAGCGGAGATTCGCACCCCACTCGATGATCCTGAAGGAACGCGATGCGTGGTCAATACCCAGAGTAAAGGCCCCTGCCGAGATGCTGTTATCTTTTAAAACCTCCCTGATGATATCGAATCCCCCTTTGGGAAGGATTGTATCGGCATGAAGAAAAAGGAGGATATCGCCTTTTGCTTTTTTTGCACCGAAATTCATCTGATGCCCTCTCCCTTTATGCGTAGAAAAGACCTTGTCGGTGAATCTTGATGCAATGGATAAAGTATTGTCCCGGCTTCCTCCGTCGACAATGATAAGCTCTTCGGATTCACCAATGTTTAATTGAGAAAGGGTCGGGCCGAGGCTCTTCTCCTCATTCAATACCGGAACAACAACGCTTATTTTTTCCACCCGTCCTCCCTTAGCCTGTTGCCTTGAAAAGCATGATTGAAAATCGATTCGAACTTCCGACTATTATAACCAAAAGAGGGGCACTCCGGTAATGATTTTTATTGAAAAAGGCAGAACCGATCTTTGAGAAAGGCATCACACTATCTTTTCTGTTGACAGGTAAATATTTAATGGATACATTCCGGGGCAATGGGTTACGTGAAACGGCGTTCATTCTTATAATCTCTAAAAAAGGACCAGTCATGGATAAGATATTCTATATCGTTCTCACATTTTTTATGGGAGCTTCCATATCCATCTATATGCCGATGAACAGCTCCATTGCACGGTATCTCGGGTCGGCAAAAGGGGCCAACATGATCTTTTTCTTCTTTGCCTTTATCGCATCGGCAATCATCTTCTTCTGCCTTGACGAACCAAAGGTTTTACTGAACCTTTCCAAAACGCCCAAATACCTCCTTTTAAACGGGATTGTCAGCGCTCTTGTGGTTCTTGGGATGACCATTCTCATACCGAAACTCGGGGCCGGTGATTTCTTTGTTCTTCTCATCGCCGGACAGATCCTCATGGCCCTTGTTGTCAGCCATCTCGGCATCCTGGAATCCCCCCAGGAAACCATCAACCTTCAGAAACTCTTCGGTACCGTTCTTTTTGTTGTCGGGGCTTATCTCGCCATTTCCTGAGCAAAAAGGGCGTAAAATTGCCATTGAAACGGTTTTTGCCTTCCTTTAATGCTATGGAATGATAAGCCGGATTTCAAAAAAAACAGGCCTTTTTTTCTTGTTTTTCAAACCGTTATGACATGGCCGATAAAAATTTCTTGACAGCATTTCATGGGTTTGATATATTATTTCATGGAAAACGTTTTCCATCAGAGTTAAGGGAAAAAGGGACATGTCAACCATCAAAGACGTTGCAAAAAAAGCGAATACATCGATTACGACCGTCTCGCGGGTGCTCAATCAGAGTGCACACGCAGTCAATCCCAAGACAAGGGAAAAGGTCTTAAAGGCTGTCGAAGAGCTGCATTTCAGGCCGAATGTTCTGGCAAGGGGCCTTGTAAAAAAAGAGACCCAGACCGTCGGCGTGATCGTTCCCGATATCTCCAACTCTTACTATGCTGAAATCACCCGCGGTATAGAAGATGTCGCCAACAAGAACGGATACACCGTGATTATCTGCAATACCAACCGCCTTTCTTCGAAAGCCGTCAATTATATCGAGGTGCTAAGGGAGAGACTGGTCGACGGGATTATTTTTACGGGAGGAACGGACGGAAAGAAACTTCTTGAGACCGAATTAAAAAAATACAACCTGAAGGTGATTCTTATCGGAAATCACGGTATCGACTTCCCATCGGTTCAGATAGATAATGTTGCCGGTTCGTATAAGGCCATATCGTACCTCATCAAAATGGGCCACAGGGACATAGGGTTTGTCAGAGGCCCGGCTAAATCGATAACGAGCCGGGAGCGGTTGAACGGTTATAAAAAGGCCCTGAAGGACAACGGCATCAAAACCAGAGAATTGCTGATCAAAAACGGGAACTTCACTTCGAAAAGCGGTTTTGAGGCCACAAAGCTTCTCATCGATCAAAAGACAAAACCGACCGCCATATTCTGCGCTAATGACCAGATGGCCATCGGCTCTATAAAGGCCTTAAGGGAAGAGGGATACAGGATCCCGGAAGAGATGGCTGTCGTCGGTTTTGATGATATCGAGCTGGCTTTCTATATCAGGCCGTCGCTCACAACCGTATCGATTCCCAAGCATAAATTAGGACAGGCCGCCATGAGCGGTCTTTTAAATATTCTTAAAGGGAAAGGAGTTGAGAAAAAAGTAACCCTTCAAACGGATTTGATCATCAGAGAATCTACAGGCAATGGAATCGGAAAAGAATTCCCTCGCCGTATAAAAAAGAGCGTCAATTATTAAGCCCATTTACTTTATGAAAGGAGTAAAAAATGAGCGAACCCTTTAGCAAAAACATTCTTGAGATGAGCTATGTCGATGTTGCCGCAAAACTCAAAGAGACAGATGTGATCATGGTTCCCATCGGAAGCTGTGAAAAGCACGGTGCCCATGTACCGCTCGGAACCGACAGCTTTACCACCATATCTGTTGTCGAGCAGGCCGCGGAAAAGGCGGATATCCTTCATACCCCTCTTATTCCCATCGGGTATTCTCCCCATCATATGGGAAGGGTCAACGAAGGGGTCGGCACCCTGACATTTACAGCCGAGACGTTTCGGCGAATCGTTTACGAGGTGGCCAAGAGCCTTATTTTCCACGGCTTTAACAAGATCATCTATGTTTCTCATCACGGTTCAAACACAAAGCCGATCGAAGAGATACTCCGCAGGATCAGATATGAGACCGGCGCCTTTGTTGCCTGGTATAAGACACCGACCGAAAGAGAATGCGCCGTGGTCAAAGACATTCTGGAAGGTCCTCCGGAAGAAACACCCGGATGGCATGCCGGTGAAATGGAAACCGCCCAGATCATGGCTTATGACGAAAGGCTTGTTAACATGGACCGTGCTGTACAGGACAGGGCTCATGCGCCGAAGTGGCTCGGCCCTGAGTTCAGCAAAAGGGACGGAACAATCACCGTAGAGTTCCAGAAATCCGAGAATATCATAATCCCTATGGAGCATCATGAGTACTCCGATTCGGCAACCATAGGCAACCCTTTCAGAGGAACAAAGGAAAAGGGTGAAAAGTTGTTCGAGAAAGAGGCCGATCATCTGAGAGATTTTATCAACGAAATCAAAAAGGTCGATATTAAAATAGCCGACAGGGATTTCCCTGAAAGAGGCGGATACTAAAAGACGATAAGATGCCGAAATATATTATCCTTTTAAGTACTCTGGATACAAAAGGGGAAGAAGTACTGTTCATCAAAGAACGACTGGAGAAAAAGGGCCTGAAAACGATAGCGATGGATATTGGGACTCTGAAGAAACCGTATTTCTCCCCAGACATATCCAGAAGTCAGATAGCAAAGGCCGGAGGGACCGGTATGGCAGCGCTTAAAAACTTCCGGAGAAGAGACAGGGTTATGGAAATCATGGCCGAAGGTTCGAGAAAAATAGTCGGAAAGCTCTACAGGGAAGCAAAGGCGGACGGGATTATCGGCCTTGGAGGAAACCAGGGAACCGCTGTCGCTACAACAGCCATGAAAGAGCTTCCCTTCGGCATACCGAAGATTATGGTCTCGACCGTGGCATCGGGGAACATCCGCCCTTACATCGGGAGCAAGGATATCATGATGATGTTCTCTGTTGCCGACCTTCTGGGCGGGGTCAATACCATTACCCGGAGCATTCTCTCAAATGCCGCCTCTGCTATGGAGGGTATGGTTTTATCCGGTATGCCTGTTACTATCACCCCCCGGAAAAAACCGCTGATCGCTCTGACGGCATTCGGCAACACGCACTCGGCTGTTACAAAGGCGATTGAGCTTCTGGAAGATAAGGGCTACGAAACCGTCACCTTTCATGCCTCGGGAGCCTGCGGCTCTGCAATGGAAGAGCTGATCGAAGAGGGAATGATCGACGGAGTCCTCGACCTGACCACCCACGAACTTCTCGGCGAAATCTATAAAGAAGATATATACACCCCTGTAAAACCGGGCAGGCTCGAGGCGGCCGGGAAAAAAGGGATCCCCCAGATCATCGCCCCCGGCGGGTTGAACTATTTCTGTTTCGGAGGGCCGGAAACGATCCCGAAGAAATATAAGAACCGAAAAATCCATTATCACAACCCTTACAATACGAATGTCAAGACCTCAAGGCAGGAACTGAAGGCTGTCAGCTCTCTTATGGCCAAGAGGCTGAACAGTTCACGGGGCCCCGTAAAAATCATCATTCCGCTGAAAGGCTGGACAGACAACAGCAAAAAGAACCAGCCTTTATACAGTCCTCTGCTGGACAGGTTCTTTGTATCATCCTTGAAGAAATTGATACAACCCCATGTGGAGCTTATCGAGATCGATGCCCATCTCAACGATCCCGTTTTTGCCGAGACTTCCGTAAACGCTCTACATGAGTTTATAACACAATCAAAAAAGAGACATTAACCATGGATAAAATCGAGCTGGAAAAAACCTTAAGGAGAGAGCTTTCGTATTTTTCTGTTCTCTCTTACGACAGGAACCTTGTCGCGGCAAAGGGCGGGAACATCAGCGCAAGAATCCCCGACACAGACCATATCCTGATCACGCCGAGCGGGATATCCCTTAAGGACATAACTGATGACCTCATCATGAAGGTCGATCTGGACGGGAATGTTATCGAATCAACAGAAGGCCTGAAGCCTTCCAAAGAAACACCGTTCCATACGTGCATATACAAGTGCAGGCCCGAAGTCAAAGCCGTCTTTCATCTCCATCCTCCTTATGCAACAGGCTTATCGGTAAAAGGGGTGCCTCTTCCTATGATAACGGCTCCGGCAATTGTCAATCTCAAAGAGGTCCCGACAATCGACTTTGCGCTGATGGGAACGGGTGAGCTTCATCAGATGGTCGAAGAAGGAATAGAAAAATATAAAGAATCCAGGGCCTTTCTTTTACAGCAGCACGGGATCATTGCCATGGGTGCTGATATCTCTTCTGCATTTTATACGGCCGATCTTATAGAGGACTGTGCCAAGGTCGAATTTATATCGTCATTAATAAAGTGAACTGATAAAATAGAAAAGGAGACAAGCTATGGCAAACAGCGAAATTCCCAAAAAGATGAAAGCCGCTGTTCTCTACGGGGTCGATGATGTCCGTGTTGAGGAACGCGATGTACCTGTTCCCGGCTACCAGGAGGTCCTCATCAAGGTTGACGCCGCCTCGATCTGCGGAACAGATATCAAGGTCATGCACCGCCAGATGGGCAAGCAGCCGGAAGATGATTTTATCATGGGTCACGAATATGCAGGCACCATTGCGGCTGTTGGCGACGGCGTTGATGAGTTCAAAATCGGCGACCGGGTTGCCGTGGAAATCCACAAAGGCTGCGGCCACTGCGAGAACTGTATCAGGGGCGACTATACCGCCTGTCTGAACTACGGTGAAACGGAAACCAGTCACCGCGCTAACGGATTGACATGCGACGGCGGATTCGCCCAGTATGCCCTCAATCATATCAATACGCTCTATAAGCTCCCGGACAATGTTTCCTTTGAGGACTCTGTCCTGGTAACGACCGCCGGCTGTGTGATGTGGGGGATAGACCGCCTCGGAGGTTATATAGCCGGTGACACGGTCATTGTTATCGGGCCGGGACCGATCGGGCTTATGGCGGTTCAGTGCTGCAAGGCTCTGGGTGCCAATCCCGTTATCCTGACCGGAACAAGGGAGTCCCGCCTTAAAATCGGACGCGAGGTCGGAGCGGATTATACGATAAACGTAAAAGAAGAAGATATGGTCAAAAGGGTCATGGAAATCACAGGCGGAAAAGGGGCCGAGATCGTCATGGAATGCGCAGGAGGGGAAAACTCTCTGCAGGAAGCCATAGAGACAGTAAAAAGAGGCGGCAAGATATGCATGGTGGCCTTTTACAAAAAGCCCGTAACCGCCGACATGAGCCATATGGCCCGATCAAACGTCAATATCTATACCTGTCGCGGCGAAGGCGGTATGAACTGCGGACGCTCTCTTTCGCTTATGAGCGAAGGGAAGATCGTAGCGGCCCCGCTGATCACTCATCACTTTCCACTGGGCGATATTCATCAGGCCATTAAGACATTTGTGGAACGAATCGACGACGCAATAAAGGTGGTCATCTATCCTAATAAATAGCAGAAGGAGGTCATTATGCAGGAATCGATGTATGCGTATATGAAACCGGGGCTGGTCCACTTCAAGGCCTTTCCCGAGGTCATGGGGGGACAGGGCCCTATTGTTGAAACGCTCCGGAAGATCGCTGAGGACGATTTTTTTACTGCGGTCGAAATCGGACCGGTAAAAGATACACGGGAAAGGGATAAAGCAAGGCAGCTCCTGGATGCCTCTCATATGACCGTCTGTTACGCCACCCAGCCGACCGTGCTTCCCCAGAAGCTCAACCCTCATTCCTTTGACGCTGCCGAGAGAAAAAAGGTCTTGAGAATCATCAAAGGCTGTGTAGACGAAGCGTATCAGCTCGGCGCCTCGTTTATCAGGGTCATGTCTAGCAAAGATCCCGGGGATGAAAAGAGAGAAGAGGCCAAAAAACTATTTGTGGATTTTCTAAAAGAAATCTGTCAGTATGCCAAGGATAACGGGGATGCCATTGTCACATTAAAGGTGTTCGACAGGGATATCGACAAAGAAGCCCTGATCGGAAAATTCACCGATGCGCGGGATGTGGCTAAAGAGGTCGTAAGCGATTGCGATAACTTCGGTGTTCTCGCAGACCTCTCTCATTTCCCTCTTCTCAGGGAAAAACCGGAAGACGCGATTCCACTGGTCAAAGATTTCTTCATGCATTTTCATATAGGAAACTGCCTGATGAGAGACAAGAAACATATCGCCTACGGCGATCTTCAGCCGAGATTCGGTATTCCAGGAGGAGAAATCGACACGCCGGATGTCCGGGATTACTTCAGGCTGCTTGTAAAGCTCGGGCTTTTGAACAAAGAAAACCCCCCTGTGCTCAGCTGTGAAGTAAGGCCTCTTATGGCTGAAGAGACCTCAGGGGTTATCATTGCCAATGCCAAACGGGTTATCAGAGAGGCATGGGCACAGGCTTAAAAATTCGAAAATTGACTTTCTGATTCTTAAAAAAACAGGAAAGGAGGTGGGATTTAAAAAGGGGACAATAAGAGACTTTTTGCAATGAGAATCTAATGAGGGGGAAAATTGATGGACAGAAAATTCTTCAAAACACTTTTTTTGATATCGGCTTTGATCGCCTGCATGGTTGTTGTTTTCACACTGCCGTCAGCAGTATCAGCAGCCGACAAATATCCGGCCCAGCCTGTTAATCTTTTGATTCCGTTCGGAGCCGGCGGTTCTGCGGATGTTATGGGCAGAATCCTATCGAAAAACTCAGAGCCCTTTCTCGGCCAGCCGATCGTTCCTATCAACAAGCCGGGAGCAGGCGGGGCGCTGATGTACACCTATGTTAAGGACTCCAAGCCTGACGGCTACACCGTTGCCTGGAACTCCACATCCATTCTGACGGTCACCAATATCGGAAATGTTAAATATTCATACGATGCTTTTGACTATGTCATAAGAATAGGCTATACATCCATGCCGATAGCTGTAAGGGCTGACGCAAAGTGGAAAACATTCAAAGAGTTTATCGATTACGCCAGAAAAAATCCCGGCAAGATTAAGATTGGAAATGCCGGAACCGGAAGCGGTACCCACCTGACCGCTGTGGCTATGGCAGAGGCCACAGGAGCAAAATTTATTCATGTCCCGCTCGGTGCCAAAAGAAGAGTTCCCAGCCTCCTCGGCGGAGAAGTGGAAGCCATCTGTGTTCCCCTGCCCGAGGTAGCATCTCATGTCAGGGCCGGCAAGGCAAGAATTCTGGCGGTCTCCACGGCAAAACGAGATCCGTCAGTTCCCGATATTCCTTCCATGAAGGAGCTGGGATACGATGTGTCGATGGACCTTTTCAGGGGCATCAGTGTTCCCAAGGGAACCCCTGCTTCTGTGATTAAAACACTGACAGAAGCCTTTAAAAAAGGTGCCGCGTCAAAGGGTTTCCAGGAGATTACAAAGAAAAAGGGATTTAACGTTTCTGTAATGGATCAGGCAGAATTTGATAAGTATCTGAAAGAACAGAACGCATTTGTTGCCGGTACAATGAAAAAGGCAGGACTGCAGAAGTAATTATAAATAAAAGGGAAGGCATCAAAGAGGTCTCACTCTTTGATGCCTCTCTTTTGAATGGACGAACATTATGAAAAAAGCAAATATTACTATTTCAATCATACTGATAGGATTCTCAGTACTCTATTTTTATCTGATCACACTGCTTCCCGACAGGAACCTTCCCCATACACTGGGAAGTGATTTTGTCCCGAGGCTCTTGATCCTCTGTCTTTTTGTTCTCAGCGTTTTGATGCTGCTTCAGGGTCTTTTTTCCAAAAAAATAGACTGTGAGCCCGTTAAGCAATCCAAGGACGGCTCACAAAGTGTTCTCAAAATTATTTTAACGTTATCTGTCATTACTCTTTATATTATTTTAATGCTCCGGTTCGGATATTTAATAACCACGCCGTTCTTTATGATTGCCATCTTACTTTTGGCCGGCTGCCGCCACTGCAGGCATCTTATTATTATACCGATCGCGGTCTCTTTTATTGTGTATTATGTTTTCTATAACTTTTTTCACGTGCCTTTACCTTAGGATAGGAATACGACTATGACTGAAACTGCGCTTTTAGCCTTCAAGGAAGTCATCCTCTGGCATAACCTTTTAGCCAGTTTTGTCGGGGTTGTGCTCGGCCTCTTTGTCGGCGCCACACCCGGTTTGACCATATCACTCGGAATGGTTCTGCTTCTTCCCCTGACTTTTGCTCTGGGCCCGGTCACCTCGATAAGCCTTCTTTTAGGCCTTTACGCCGCGGGCATGACCGGCGGTTCTATTTCCGCTATTCTGCTCGACATTCCCGGAACCCCCTCTGCCTCGGCAACAGGGATTGACGGGCATCAGATGGCAAAGCAGGGCAAATCGGGAAAAGCAATGGGAACGGCTGTTATTGCCTCGTTTTTCGGCGGCATCTTCAGTCTCGTCTGTCTTGTTCTCGTTGCTCCCCAGATTGCAAAGATTGCACTCGGTTTCGGGGCACCGGAACTCTTTTCCCTGGTCTTTCTCGGAATCACGCTTATCTGCAGCTTTGCCCAGAAGTCAATCATCAAAGGACTGATATCCGGCATTTTCGGACTGATCGTTATGACCGTCGGCATGGACCCCATGATGGGAACACCCCGCTTCACATTCGATATTCTCCAGCTCCAGGCCGGCATATCCTTTCTCCCTGCAATGATCGGGCTGTTTGCCATATCCCAGGTTATTGAGAGTATCGGGGGGAATAAAAATGAGATAACAGAGGCCTCCTATAACGAAAAGATCTCAGGGCTCTTGCCTAGTCTGAAAGAGATAAAAGGCCTTTTAAAAACCATGCTTCTCGGTTCTTCACTGGGAACAGGTATCGGGGCTATCCCTGGAGCAGGGGGGCCTATCGCGGTATTCTTAAGTTATGACTATGCAAAAAAGATATCCAAGACACCTGAGAACTTCGGGAAGGGATGCCTTGAAGGGATCGCAGCACCTGAATCGGCAAACAACAGCGTGGCTGGCGGCGCATTGATCCCCGTTCTCACTCTCGGTATACCCGGCGATCCGATTACGGCGATTTTGCTGGGAGCCCTGATGATACAGGGGCTGGTCCCCGGCCCTCTTCTCTTCGCAGAACACGGGCAGTTCGTCTACAGCGTATTCTGGGCTTTTTTGGTCGCCAACTGCATGAACCTGGTTGTGATTCTGCTTTCAATCAAGCTATGGGTAAGACTTTTAAAAATGCCGAGGAATGTCCTCCTCCCTATCATCACCCTTCTCTGTATTATTGGCTCCTATGCTTTGAGAAACACTTTTTTCGATACCGGTATCATGATGTTCTTCGGTATTCTCGGATATTTCATGAAAAAATATGACTTCCCTGTGGTTCCCATGCTTCTGGCCATCATTCTCGGCCCTGCCATGGAGGAACATCTCCGCATGTCTCTCATTATCTCTTCCGGCGACCCGACAATATTTCTAAGACACCCTGTCAGCCTCTTTTTCCTGATGATTGCCCTGATATCGACAACAGCTCCTTTTCTGATGAGACTGAGAAAAAAGAAGCAGTGATAATCGGGCCTACAGGACTGTCTCGCCCTGTCTGTTAATAAGGGTTGAAACCTTGCCGAGCCAGAGATCGGAATAGTGGATCAGGAGATGTAACGTAACTTTTCCCTTTATGAAAAAAGTTCTTTCCGGCAGTTTCGGCTCTTTTTTCATGCAGAGATAGATCGTTGACAAAACCCCGTTATATTCTTCCTGCTTCTCGATATTCTGGGCCTGGCTTGGTGTGGGCAAAATTCCCTCTTTGATATTCTCTATGGTATCGATCCCTTTCCTGATAAAAGAGGGAAGCTCCTCGCTTCCTGGATATTTCAGCGAGAGCTCTATCTTCCCGGTAATCTTCATCGATTCTTTTATGTCAGAGTCGAGCCTTTTTGCCCATTTTGCTGTTCTTTTTAAATATTCAGATCGATGTGAATCGAAGATAACCCTGGGAGAGAGGAAATCTATCTCTGCTTTTTCTTTTTGATGGAGAGAGCCCCCTTTTTTGTATGCCAGATAAAGCCTCAGATTGGAAAATGTCTGTCCCATAGAGATGATATTCTTCAGAACGACCACCTTTTCTCTGGATGAAAAGTCAGGATGATTTCTGTTAATATCTGCTAAAAGATCATAGACCTTTTCAAAATTCAGGCTGTATATTTCTAGTTTTGCCTTTTCAAGCAGGATTGTTGGAGAAGAGTGCTCCTGGACATGGCCGTTTATGGCGATAAAAAAAATACCCACCATGAACATGATGGGTATTTTTTTATTTAACATCTTAAACCAAAAATTTGTTTATCGTTTCTATGACGGAAACAGCAGGTTCGGCAGGAACATGCTGACCGCAGGAACATAGGTCAAAAAGATCAGAACGATAAGGGCAATCATAATAAAGTAGATATTGACCCTCATCACTTCGGTTATGGATACCTTTGCCACAGAGCATGTGGTCAAAAGAACCGAGGCAACCGGAGGCGTCTGCTGACCGATTCCGAGGTTAAAAGTAACGATCAGTCCGAAGTGGATCGGATCGATCCCGACCAGATTCACCAGCGGCATAACAATCGGGACGATCATGATAATCGCCGCGGCGCTGTGAAGAAACATTCCCGCAAAGAGGAAGAAGACATTCAGCATCATTAAGATAATATACTTGTTCTGGGTCATCGCGATAATGTTCTCAGCAATCTTCTGGGGGATCATCTCATTGGTCAGGACCCAGCTCAAAAGCGCAGAGCCGGCAACAATCAGCATAACGATGGCTGTCTGCTCTCCTGCCTCCAAGAATATTTTCGGAAGATCCTTATAGTCGAGTTCTCTGTAAACGACAACACCGACAATAAAGGCGGTCAGTGCTGTCACCCCTGCTGCCTCCGTAGCGGTAAAGAACCCGCTGAAGATTCCGCCGATAATGATTACGGGGATAAGGAACGCCCAGACGGCTTCCTTAAATGTTTGCCATACATTGCTCAGCTGAAAAATTTCCTCTACAGGCCAGTTCTTCTTGACGGCAAAGTAATAGGAAAGGCCCATCATCGCTCCTCCGGCCATTATACCAGGGATAATCCCTGCCATAAAGAGCTTCACAATAGAGGTCTCCGCCATAACCGCATAGATAATCATCGGGATACTCGGCGGGATGATGATCGCACAGGTTGCCGAAGCCGAGGTCACGGCCGCCGAGAAATCAAGCGGGTATCCCTTCTTCTTCATAGCCGGTATCAAAATACTTCCGAGCGCCGCGGCATCGGCCACTGCCGATCCCGATATCTCGGCAAAGAACATAGAGGTAACGATATTGACCATGGCCAGGCCGCCGCGGATAAAACCGACCAGGGCACTGGCAAAATTAATGAGCCTCTGTGAGAGCCCGGTAGAATTCATCAGGCTTCCGGTCAGAACAAAGAGGGGAATGGCCAGAAGGGGAAAATTATCAGCACCGTTAAAGAGCCGAAGAGGTACTGTTAAGAGGTCTATGCCCAGGATCAGCATGGCAAATGAGGCTGTTATTGCCAGGGCAAATCCGATGGGGACATTGATCATAACCAGACCAACAATCAGTAAAAGAATAATCCATCCCATTTAAGTGCCCCCCTCTTCTTTTTTATTAGTCCACAACTCAACAAACTGAATCAGGCAGAGTATCAGCATCAGCGATGCTGTCACGGGAATAACAACATTGATGTATCCGATCGGAACCGGCAGCGTAATGGCCGTCTCTCCACTCAATTCCGTTGTTAATTTCATTCCGTATTTGATAAGAATAAGATTAAGGAAGATGATAAGGGAATAGACCACACTCATCACAACCCTTTGAATGGCCATCGGCATCATTTCCACCAGCGTTTCAAATCCGATATGCCTCTTTCTTTCCAGGGCGATGATGGCACCCCAGAACGTAACCCAGACCAGGATATAGCCTGCAAACTCATCATACCAGCTTATGGAATGACCGGCCTTCCTGAAGATGATGGCAATCACCACGACAAAAAGCATGGCAACCATCAGCGCGATTACGATATATCCAATTAATTTCAGTACTATGTCATACACCTTTTTCATCGGTCTGAATCTCCTGTTTGAATCTCGCTGCTTAAATTACTGTTTTGGGCCCCGTTTGTTAACGGGGCCCAAAACATAGAACTTTCCGTTACTTGGCAGCCTTCAGAATATGGTCAAGAATCCATTTTCCGTCTGCGCCGTACTCTTTCGGATATGCGTCATAAAGGCTCTTGGAAGCCTCGATAAAGGCAGCACGGTCGATCTTATTGATCTTCATGCTTTTCCCAGCCTCTTTCAGCAGTTTTTTATCCAGAGCTTTTCCGGTCTTTCTGGCATAATTTCCGGTATCGGTAGCCGCTACTCTCAGAACATACTGATGCTCCGGAGAAAGCTTCTCATAGAATTTCTTTCCGATCAGGGCATAGCCCGGGGTATAAACATGGTTGGAGAGAGACAGATACTTCTGCACTTCGTTCATCTTTGCTGACATGATCTGAGCCATCGGGTTTTCCTGCCCGTCGATAACACCCTGCTGCAAAGCGGAAAAAACCTCTTTGAAGCTCATGGATGTCGGGTTGGCACCCAATGTCTTAAACAGTCTGACTCTTGCCGGGCTTTTAGGTGTTCTCAGCTTAATCCCTTTAAGATCGGCAGGAACCTTGATAGGGCGTTTGTTGTTGGTTATCTTCCTGAATCCGTTCTCCCAGAAGCCGAGAATGATGTATCCCTTTTCATTCAGGATCAAATTGAGCTTTTCTCCGACAGGGCCGAGCAGCGCTCTTTCAACATGCTTTCTGTCCTTGAACAGAAAGGGCAGTTCCTGGAATCCGAAAATCGGGGCAACCGCAGGAACAACGGTTGAAGGCAGACACATCTCAAGGTTGCCCAGCCGAACGGCCTGCATCATCTCTTTGTCTTTACCCATCTGGCTGGCACCGAAGTTTCTTATATCGATCTCACCCTGTGCCCTTGCTTCAACAGTTTTCTCAAAATGGTTTGCTGTTTTGTCAAAAAGTGAACCTGTAAATCCTACGTGCCCAAGTCTTACCACTACGGCCTTATCTGCCGCCAGAGCAGAACTAATAGGGCCGCAAATCATTAAAATAGCTAGAATCAAAACTGTAAACAAAAAACCTTTCTTTGTCATGGGAAATCTCCTATTCGGGTTTTACTTGCAGCGAGATTAAATCAAAAATAAACAAGAAGCCCTCTCAACAATCTTCCCCCTCCCACCCCCTTTCATGAGAAACTTCTTCTGTCATATATTAACATCCAACAGAGGAAAGAATCCTCTCTGTTTCCAGACCTTTGGATTTTCTCGCTAAGTGAAAGTGTCAGCTAATCAACAGAATGATAAAGTTTAATTAAATAATACATAATACTACATGTCAAGAAAATTCTGTTTTTCTAATCTATTGAAAAACCTCGTTTATCACCCCCTTTCAGGGAATAATCAGGGCCTTGATAATATCATCTTTTTTATCAATCTCTTTAAAGGCACTAGTGATGTCCTCAAGCTTATATTCCCTATTGATAAGTGAATCGATATCAAGCAGGTTCTGTTTCAAAGGCTTGAACATCTCCTCTGTCCATACTTCCCGTTCCTGATCGGTATGATGAACCAGACCGGTGGAGCGGATATCGATACTGTCTTCATGCCATCTCGAGATATTCAGCAAAACCGGCTTTGTAATATGGCTGTAAAGAACCAGGGTCCCGTTATGCTTGAGCGATTCCGTTGCCTGGTTCATGGTCTTCTCCTCTCCGGCAGCCTCAACAGCCACATCCACACCCCTTTTACCCGTGACCTCCATGATTTTTTTCACAGGGTCTTCCTTTAAGGGGTTGATGAGAACATCGGCCCCCATTTTCTTTGCCAGCTCAAGTTTTGCATCGGAGATATCAATAACGAAAAGATTCGTTACCCCTATCTTTTTTATATACTGAAGGATCACCTGCCCCGCAAAGCCGGCGCCAAAGACAGCGGCGCTGTCTCCAAGAGCCGCACCAGAGTGACGGGCGGAAAAAATGGCACAGGTAAGAGGCTCGGACATGCATCCGAGCTTCATATCCAACTCATCCGGTATTCTCTGGAGACCCCTTGTACTGGTCTTAAAATAATCGGCAAAGGTATTGCAGTGGGAAAAGGCGGCAACCCTGTCTCCCTCTTTAAACTCATGAACCTTTTTCCCGACCTCTTTGACAATACCGCCCCCTTCATGTCCCAGATAGATAGGGTACTGTTTTGTATCGGGTAAAAAACCCTGGTAATACATCTTATCTGTCCCGCAGACAGAGGCCTGAACGGTCTCAACCAGAACCTCATCGTCTCCCAGCTCTATCTCTCTGTCTACCATATAGAGCTTTCCGGGCCCCTCAAGAAACGCCGACCGAACCTTCACTCTTTCTCCTTTCACTTATTAGTTCTCGAAAAGGCACCAGCTTGCGCTCGCCTTTCTCAAGAGCTTCTCCGCCCTGTAAGGGTTAAAAATACCGCAGCAGCACTGCTTTGCCAGCTCCTCTGCCGCTTCTTTATAAGTCGTCCTTTTCTTTTTAATATCGAGAATCAGCTTCCTTGCCAGACCCGCAGCCACCATCCCGTGGCCGCACATGGTGCTGAACTCCAGAAAATCCTCATCGGGAAGCTTCTCCAGCTTTCCGTGGACTCCGAGAGAATATTCGGTAATATGCCACTTGATTCCTGCCTCATGGCAGCATTCATCCACTTCGCTATGAACGCCGGAGACAACAACCGAAATCCCCAGGTCAGCCTCCTTCAGCTCCTTCATGCATCTCACAAGTTCGTCTTTATCCCGGAACACGGCATGGACAATGGAGCTGTCCTTCATGCTCTCCATGATCGTCTCGATCTCGGTGGTAAACTTGTTCCCGGTCTTCATGTCGCCGAAGTTCGTGATATCGTATTTCAGCAAAATCTGGAACAGCTTTTTCATTTTTTCGGCAGAGCCCTCGTCATTGACTCCCTTGGCTGACATGGCCAGCATGGGAAAATCTTCCTTTAAGCTGTCAAAGTCCCCTCTTCTGTGCAAGGTATGGGTCATTTTATACTACCTCCCCGGCTCTCGGCCTTCCCAGACCCAGGTTTGTTTTTCCGTTAATCCTGTAAGTGAATCCCGCTTCTTCTGCCATAGGCAGGGTCGGGATATGGCCCTTATCGTCGGGAAGGCATATCAGATCGACGCTGAAAACCGTATCGATCCTTTTCGAAGCCTCTTTTATCGCTTTCAGAACATCGATTACTCTGGAAAGAGGTGTGACAAACTCGATAATGGCCGATAATACCTTTTCATCCAGAACATCCTCCTTGAGGTTGCCTCTCTTTTTGTCCTTCATCAGCCCTGTAATCGGGTTTTTCGGTTCAAAATCGACGCCGACCTCAGCGATGGCCATAGCGACCGTTTGCAGATCCTTCAGCCTGCCCCCTGTTCCCGGCCTGCCCATTTCAATTGATATTCCCGCATAACCCTTTTTGAACCGTCCGGTCACATCGTCTGTTTTCATCTCTTCGGTTCCCCTTCCCGGTATCCGGGTCTCCTTATGCTCCACAAGAGGGTTGCTGAAATTGCTCCTGACTGTCCGCGGCCATTCAAGAGGCTGTTCGTAAATGGCATCTACCGGACAGATATCCGCTCTTTTGCAGCAGCCGCACTCCACGCACTCCAACTCGTCAACAACACTGGCAACCTTTCCCGGAATATGGAGCAGCGGTTCCAGATCAATGCATCCCATGGTGCAGTAAGAGATGCAGCGTCTACATGCGATACATTTCTCCTGGTCGATTCTCATACGTACCCTCACTCATTTTTTTGATACAGCTGTTTTTCATAACCTTTGCAAAATCAAAATCTTCTTCCAGAAGAAGCCGTCTTTTCTCTTTTGGAATCTCGATTTCCTTTCTGATGAGCCACTGGGCAATACCGGCCGGCTTGATATCCCCGACAAAGATAGCCCCTCTCAGCTTGTCTTTTTCAAAGACCGCTCTTCTGTACCAGCGCTTTTCAGGCAGGTATCTCACCATTTCATGCAAACTCATGTATCGATCAATCTCGATGTGGCCGAAAGAAACGATGGGAAGCCCGAAGACCTTTATCGAATTCATGACCATACCGCCGTGATATTCCTGTCTGGTTCCGGCCATGTTCAGGCCGGCGATCCTCCCCTGCACCGATGCCTCGGGCCAGATCGGGATACTCTGAGGCGTTTCAGAGAATACCTCCCTGATAATCGCCGCATCACCCACAGCATAGATGTTCTCAATATTCGTCTCAAGATACTGGTTCACCACGATTCCATTCCGGAATTCGATGCCGCTCCCTTCAAGAAAATCGCTGTTCGGTCTCACCCCTATGGCCATGATCAGGACATCTGTGGGTATCTTCTCGTCATTGACCAGAACCGAACGGATCCGCTTGTCGCCGTTGATCTCCTTTATGGTCGAGTTGAAAATCATCCTGATTCCCTTGGACCCGACCTCCTTTTCCAGAAGCTCGGAACAGATATGGTCGAGCCTCAGTGGAAGAAGCCGGTCAAGCAGCTCGACAATGGTGACGTCACAGCCGAGTTCACAGAGGGCCTCGGCCGATTTCAGACCGACCAGTCCCCCTCCGAGGATGGTCACCCGTTTGCCGTGCTCAAGCCCTTCTTCTATCCGTTCCATATCCTTAAGGGTTCTCACGCCGTATATCCCCTTCTTGCCGATTCCCCTGATGTGAGGAAATATTGGTGAGGCCCCGGAAGCGATCAAAAGCCTGTCATAAAGAATCTTCCGGTTATCATCGAGAGTCACCCAGTTGTTCTTTGGGTCGATCGCCGTAACCCTTGAATCGGGACGGAGCGTGATATCAAACTCTTCATACAAATCCTCAGAGAAAAATGTGGCTTTATCCCGTTCCAGCTTCCCCTTCATGATCTCCGGGATCGCTATCCGGGAATAGCCGAATTCTCCCTCATCCGAGAGAATGATGATCTTTCCCTTTTTATCCGCTTTCCGTATGCTCTTTGCGGCGTTTATTCCGCCGGCACTGTTTCCGATTATCAGGTATCTCATAATAGCTTCTTTATTCCTGCTCTAAAATCTTAAGTAATTTCCTGGCAATCTCTTTGCTGTTATATTCATCCGGGTCGTATATAATCGATGCCCCGAACAGATCGAACAGATCCCCTGTCAGAATCTTCTCGACTTTTCCGCTTCCGCCGATCGGGATTGAAGAACCGACAAAGACCGGAATGCCCAGAGCCAACAGAATATTGATATCGGTAATATCTTTTTCCTGGCCTGCCTCCAGATAGACTCCGGCTGCGGGCAGGTGTTTTATCTCGACTTTTTTCCGTGAGGCCACCGCGCTGAGAAAATCGATAGCCATTGTCATCTCTGAAGAAGACCCGAAGCTGAGAACCGGGGGAAGACCTTTTCCTGTTCCTGTTTTTTTACCGAGGTCAAGTAGAAACTGCTTCAGCTTCTTTCCGCAGTATCTGAGAGAGCTTTCAGGATCGAGGAGCCCCATCTTGGCAAAGGAAATCGCCTCTTCGCCGTATGCCAGACAGAGGACATTCTCCTTCAACAGCTCGAGCGCGACTTCGACAGCCCTGCCGTCCGTGTTCCCCACAGAACTCGAACCGCCGAAAACTGCGATTCCCTTTATCGTTCCATCAGAAACGCTGTCTGCGATAAACTTGAGAGACTGGTTCAAAATTCTCCCGTTGAACCCGTCGACAACACCGGTTTTCACGGAAGGGATATCAACATGGTTACCCCTCGTTTTATAGCTTTTTACACTCTTTTCTATAATCTCTTTTGCAACGGCCTCTGCGTTCTTGTCAAAATCTTTAATGCTGAGAACCTCTGTATGGAATTTTTTACAAAGAGCGATCAGAGAGGGATTGCTGCACTCTTCTCCCATGACAAGACAGTCAACCGCCCCGGTCAGAAGAGCGATTTCAGAAGAACCGCTGTTGGTTATGACCGGGATTTCGAGGCTTTGAAGAATATCGCTCTCCCCGATTGCATAGAGCCGGATCCCTTCATCCGCTCCTTTCATGCTCTTTTTATTCTGTCTCTTTACCAGGGAAACCAGCCTTTCGGCAGTATCGATCGGCATCCCGCCGTTAAGAACGATATTGACGGCATTCTCCCTGAGTACACCGATGTTGCTCTCGCTTGAGCGGATCGAATCGCTTCCGAAGAAAAGATCGAGAATATCCGAGGTGACATGCATGGCTTTGTATGCGGCAAGGGAAACCTGAAAGCTTCTGAGAAGAGTAGGAAAGCAATCCTCTCCGGAAAAGTCCTGAGACCGTTGAAGAGAATTTCCGATTTTATATAAAGGCGGTATAGGAAGAACTCCCTGCTCTTCCAGGTTCTGGAGCGTCTTGTTGGAGAGATAGGCCGAAAGCCATTTGTCCGAAGCATCAACGTCCTGGATATCATTTGATGCGGCCTGAATAATGCTTTGCAAAACCCGTCTCGCATCAGCCGCTGTCTTTATGCCGAGAGTTTTTAACAGGTCTTTCACTTTTTTAGAATCGATCGGAACCTTCTCTTTTTTCAGGTTCTTGATAAGGGTATCGAGGCTTTGAAGCAGGTCAAGGGCATGATTGATCCGGCTTAACGCTCCCATGGTAGAGGCCTTCAGGTAGCGGTTTGCAACAAAGCTGTCTCTGTTCTGGCCGCAAATTCCCTTTTCCAGGCCGTCGCCAAAGGGGTTGATACGGCACGGCCCCTGAAGACAGTCGTGGCAGTAAAGCCCCAGCTCGCCGAATCCGTCGAGCGGCTGTGATGCCTCATAGCGGTCCCATATCAGGTCGATGCCCTGTTCAAAGGCCTTGGGAAGAAAATATTCTACTGCCGGGTCTAACGATTTTTTTCTAATATCTTTCATTTTTCACTCCGTTTCTCAGACAATAAAATCAAGACTTATCACCGATTTTTCTGTTTTGTCGTCCGGGTCAAGGGATTTTCTGACTATCCCTTTTCTTCTCTTTTTGCCGATATCCTTCATATCATCGGTCTCGATAAACTGAAGCGCCCCTGTCGGACAGGCATCCACACAGTAAGGCGATTCCATATCAAAACAGCGGTCGCATTTCAGAATCATTCCCCGCTCTTTAGAGGGGGTGATGATGCCGAACGGACAGGTCATCACACACATCCAGCAGGCAATACATTTGATATCGTTATAAGTAACGGTCCCGCTTTCCGGGTCTCTGCTAAGGGCCCCGGTAGAACAGGCATCGAGACAGGGCGCGTCTTTACAGTGCCGGCACTGCAGAGGGATCGACCCGTCTTTGAGCGATTCGACCATGACCCTCGATATCGGCTTTAACTCCTCTTTGGCCGCTTCCCGGAGGTTCTTCGAAATCGACGAACGCTCCACGGCACATCTCAGCTCGCAGGTTCTGCATCCCGTGCATTTCACCAGATCAACAACAATCTCTTTCAACTGTCCACCCCCTTACGATCTCGTCCCTTTTCAGGAAAGAGCCTTTTCCTTTTTTGCTTCTGCCTTATCATAGGCACAGTTGAGTATATATAACGGATGAATAACCTCGATCTCCGTTCCCTGCTCGATCTGCATCTTGCAGGCCCCACAGCTGCTGATAACCTTGTCGACACCGGCTTTTTTGATCTCTTCAAAGAGCTTTTTGCCCACCATCATCGAGAGATCGTAGTTCTGCGATTTCATGCCGAAGGTCCCGGCAATCCCGCAGCAGCTGTCTTTTATCTCTTTAACTTCAATACCGGGAACCAGCTTGACCAGTTCCATCGGTTCCTTCGTGATCCCTTGAGCCTCCAGGTGACAGGGATTATGATAGGTCACTGTCATCGGCATTTCGCCGAATTCGAGATTCATCTCACCCTTTTTATAAAGGTCATATAAAAACACATGGATATCATAGGTGTTCTCGGCCACTTCCACAGACTCCTTTGACTCGAGGAGTTCAGGGTATTCGACCTGAAGCGCCAGCGTACAGCTGGAGCAGCTGGAGATAACCGGATAACCCTTTTTAATCAACGACAGCATGGTATTCACATTATACTGGGCACTTTGCTTCTGGGCCGGCCCGCTTCCGGAGCTTATCTTCGCGACCCCGCAGCATTTAATCTCCGGAACAATGACCTCGTAGCCGTTTCTCTCCATCACCTTTAAGACCGCATTCCCTATGCCTTCAGGGTCATTGAACCTGGCAAAACAGCCCGTAAAATAGGTCACCTTCTTGTCTTTTCCCTTGGGATGGGCTTTGAGCGCCTTTTTCAGGGTGTTCCTTTGGAATTCGGGAAATTTTCTTCTGCTGTCAATACCGGCCATCATCTCCATGATCTTCCGTACCGGATAAAGCTTCAGCATCTCGTTTGAGAGCGGTGCGGTCAGGCTCCCCATCTTTGCCATGATCTCGGAGTTTCCGAGGATTGTGTTCTGCAGGCTCTGTCCCTTTTTCTCGACATAGTGGGTTCTGGCCATTTGACAGAGAAGAGGAACATTGACCCCTGTCGGGCACTTGGTCAGGCACTGCTTGCAGTTGATGCAGTGATCCATGATCTCTTTGACCTCTTTTTCGGTCAGCTTTTCCGTATCAAGCTCTCCGGAAATGATCCCCCTGAGGATATTACTCTTGGCGCGGGAACTGCTCTTCTCATCCATCAATTCCGTATAAATAGGGCAGTAAGAGCGGCATGTTCCGCAGCCGTGGCATTTTTCAACCTCTTTTCGCACCTCTTCCTTGTCGAACATGCTTCCTGTCTCTTTCCAGCGGTACTCGGAACCGTACCGGAGGTAACGTGTCAGGATATTTTCATCCTCGGTTAAAATCTTATCCGGGTTCAGTATCCCCCTGGGGTCGAACACCCCCTTGATATCTTTCAGCAAGGATAAAG